>CAFBLD010000017.1_pt1 | contig 5176 bp, 3 predicted proteins | sample 7268071 | NCBI WGS metagenome assembly CAFBLD01 (sample SAMEA6814028, study PRJEB35770) | uncultured Actinomycetes bacterium | biome: Freshwater; feature: Freshwater reservoir; material: water | place: Czech Republic | collected 2016-04-20 | depth 30m m | reverse complement strand
TCACCTCAACATATATGTGCGCACAAGCTGCTGGCCGGGTAATGATTCCCCAAAAGAGCGGATCAATTATTACTCTCGGCTCTATTGGCTCTCGACTTGCAAGTGATCCCCGTATCTACAACGAGAATTTCAAAAGATCTGGTTCTCCTTACATGGCCGCCAAAGCAGGAGTGCTCATGCTTTCAAGAGCACTTGCTGCCGAATATTCACCACACGGAGTGCGTGTGAACTCCATCTGTCCGGGGCAGATTCCCAATGATTTAACCGATAAGGATCAAGTCGAGACTTTTCGAAACATGAATGCATTTCACCGCACCGGATTGGCAGAGGACCTCAAAGGAGCATGCGCACTTCTTGCATCGGACGCGGGCAAGTGGATTACAGGCACTGACATCTTGGTCGATGGCGGTTGGTCGATCTGGTAATCGGCTACTGCTGATTAAGAGCTAACGGACCCTTGCAGACTTCCGCCCCAGGTCTATATTTGAACCATGGATAACAAAAAGGTGAACATTATTGATGCTGTGAAAGATGCATTTACTCGCTTTGCGGATTTCTCTGGGGTATCGACTAGACCTCAGTACTGGTACTTTGTTCTAGCCGATGCAATTGCCTCCGGAGTGGTTACTTTAACTGCAGGGGATATGGCTCAGAACGTGCTTTCACTGATCACACTTCTGCCAAATATTTCTGTTGCGGTACGTCGAATGCATGATGTTGGTAAGAGCGGATGGTTTATCTTGGTACCTATATATAACATCGTATTGCTAGCATCACCGAGCAAGGGTGTGGTTGAGTAAAGGTATGAATGTAACTTCGCGCAGAGCACTTGCTGCGCTTTCGGCTGGGGCGTTGCTTTCGACATTACTTACATCGTCTGCAAGCGCTGCACTGGATGATGGATACCCACCGGGTGAAGCTGCTCCGGGAAGAACTTGCGGGACTGATGCAGTCGGACGCAAGACTGTTAGTTCTTTTACCGGCAAAGCACTTTCATGCATTCTTATTAATGGTGTTGCTCGATGGTGGATTGATGGTGATCCACTTCCTGCGGTTGAAGTTGCGACACCCGCAGCATCCGTAGCACCCGCAGCATCCGGTGCACCTAAGGCAGCGCCACCTGTTGCTGCGACTGATGCATTTATGTGGAACAAGGGTGTGAAAGTTGCTAAGGGAAGTAAATTCATAACTATTGCGGGGGATCGACCTGCGCAAGTTTTGATTCCTGGAAGTTTAAAAGCAAAAGTTGCAGCGCCGTTGATTGTTGCGTTGCACGGTTTCACAGCGAGCACAAGTGAATTGATGTCACTTATGGATTTATCGGGCGAGGCAAATAAGCGCGGTGTGGTGTTGGCGGTGCCATCTGGGACACGTAACAATGATGGTTTAACTTTTTGGAATGCGACGGGATCCTGTTGCGATTTCAATGGCAGCGGGGTTGATGATTCGAAATATTTGATGGACCTTGTGAAGCAGGTAAGTAGCAAAGTTTCTATCGATCAAAAGCGGATCTATTTCGTGGGGCATTCCAATGGTGGATTCATGTCATATACGGTGGCGTGCGCCAATTCGGATAAAGTTGCGGCGGTTGTTAACTTAGAAGGATCGACATATGCAGATCCTTCAATGTGTAAAGCAAATCATCCGGTAAGCGTGTTGCAGATAAATGGCACCGCAGATGAATTGATTCATATTGCTGGCGGCAACGTGTTTGATGATCCAAAGCAGCCTTATCCAAGTGTTTCAGACGAGACCAGCTTTTGGGCGGGTGTTAATGGATGCACAAGCAAGATTTCTGCGATTGCAAAGGGCGCTAAATTTAATTATGAATCTGCAATTGCCGGATCTGAAACAACAAAGAGCGCATATAAGTGTCCAAAAGGTGTGGCGGTCGAGATGTGGACGATTGCTGACGGACACCATGTGCCAAAGTTGAATAGTGCGTTTATATCGGCGGTCTTTGATTTCTTGCTAGCGCATAAGAAGTAGAAGCGCCTCTAGCGCGGGTGGGCTCTTCCCGATGGCAATGTGCCCCTCTGTTTACACTCAGGGCAGGTAAGTGCACGAACCGCTTTCCTGCGCTTTGTCGTCATACATGCACGTTAAAGCAGGGCACTGACAATGATGCGCTCAGCGATTGAGGCTCCCAGGCACTCCCAGCCCTACACCTAAGCAATGTCAGTGATGGCCTCTAGTTTTGGGATATGGGGATAAATTTCAAAGATAGCCAGGCCAGCCTTGAGCAAGCCAGCGCGATTGCAAGAGATTTAGAGAAGTTACTCAAGCAGCAAGAAGATTTAACAAGTAGAACAAAAGCCGCAGCCTCACATGCGAAAGAATCCCAAGTTTTACTTGAGCTCGCCAAGCTCCCCGTTGATCGGTTAAAGGATGCCTCCGAAGAAACGGTACGAATAGAAACACTTCGCAAGTATGGCTTTACCAATGTTGCATCTATTTATAACTCTTCGGCCATCGCGTTAGAAAGAATTCCCGGCATCACCCTCAGCGCAGCGCAGTCGTTAAAAGCGCTCGCCGATCAGTTGTATCAGGCTGTCGCGCAGTCAATCTCTTACGGCATCAACATTGACGATCTCACGAATGCCGACAATGAACTGATTGAAAATCTTCAAGGGCTCGATCAGCTGCGAGCGGCCACTAAGAATTCAACGAGCAAGATGAAACCGATAGCTCAAACTATTCGTAACTCGCTGACACAAACCCAACCCCTCAACTCTCGCTTTCGATGGCTATTCACAAGTTCAGTGAAAAAGGAGCGAGCCTTAGATGCATTAGAGCAAATTACATATCTTGTCGGAGACCCAACCACCATTGTCCTGGTTCAGGCCGCCCGCCACGGACTTAATTCTCTGGAAAAAAGATCACCTCAACCTGTTGAAGAATTCAAGAAAAGGTCCAGTGATTACTACGCAATTCTCGAAGAAGTTACCAATGTCCGCCCGAACACTGCGGCTAATCGACATTTCAATCAAGAACTTCTTGACAAGATTCAAGCACAAGAACTTGATACCTCAACGATTAAAGCAACGCTTCGTCAATACCAAACATTTGGCGGAAAGTTTGCGCTCACTCAAGGAAGAGTCATTATTGGCGATGAGATGGGCCTGGGTAAAACGCTTCAGGCCATTAGCGCTATCGCACATAGAAACATGTCTGGAGCTACGCGCTTCCTCGTTGTCTGCCCTGCAAGTGTTGTAACTAACTGGATAAGAGAAGTTAATTCAAGAAGTGATTTGCCAATCATCAAAATTCATGGCGAAGACCATAAGGCCTCACTACAGCAATGGGTTGAATCAAGCGGTATTGGAATCACAACATATGACACACTCAAGAGTTTCGAACTCACCGAGCAAGCCATTGCAGCACTTGCCGTAGACACGGTGATCGTTGACGAGGCTCACTACATCAAGAACATTTCCACCGGTCGGAGTCGAACCATTACCAAATGGCTAGATAGGGCTCCACACGTCATATTCCTTACAGGAACGCCCCTAGAAAATCGAGTGGAAGAATTTATAGCCCTCGCCAAACTCCTTGATACTTCAATGGGCAATGATCTAAGCCGAGTTGCCTTAGCCGCAGGCCCAGAATCATTTAGAAAAACTGTTGCGCCAATTTATTTGCGCCGCAATACCGAGGAAGTTCTTAAAGAACTTCCCGAGTTAATTGAAGTTGCGGAGTACTGCACCTGGGAAGGCGTGGACAAACAAAATTACATAGATGCCGTAGTTGCAGGAAACTTCATGGCAATGCGTAGGGCTGCCTTTAGTGCCCAACCTGATATGCAAACCAGTAAGTTAGAAAGACTTATCGAACTAGTTGACGAATCAATCGAAAGTGGTCAAAAAGTAATTATCTTCTCCTTCTTTCGTAGCGTCATCGAACAAGTTATGCACGCTTTGGGCGAGCGAGCAATTGGGCCAATCACTGGTTCGGTTTCCTCAACCCAGAGACAAAACATCGTTGATCAGTTTCAAAATTCGTTAATACCACTGGCCCTCGTTGGACAAATCCAAGCAGCTGGTACAGGTCTCAATATTCAAGCAGCTTCAGTTGTCATTCTCTGCGAGCCTCAAATCAAACCGTCCTTAGAAGTTCAAGCAATTGCCAGAGCCCACCGCATGGGCCAAGTGCGCAAAGTCCAAGTGCATCGATTGATTCTGCCCGAAAGCGTTGACGAGCACATGCTTGCCATGCTTGCTCGCAAGCAAAGCGAATTCGATCAATACGCCAGAGAAAGTGAACTAGCAAAGGGCATCATTGACGTCGAGGTTGTTTCAGAGGAAACAATTGCAAAGACAATTGTTTTAGAAGAGAGAAAACGGCTAGGTATAAACGAAAGTGATGTAGTCGGCCACATCACAAATGAGGAAGAGGGCTAATCTCACTGATTAAGAGCTAGTCATTCGAGTAATCCCACCAGGTCTTACCACTGTCATATGCACACTTTAAAATCTTTGCGCAGAACGCATTCAAAGACATAGCACCGTTGTATTGCTCTTTCTTAGATCCCCATGAAATCACACCAACGACAAATCCTTCATTATCGACTAATGGCCCACCGCTACTGCCATGAGAAATATTGTTAGTAATCAAGATTTCAGCGGAATTTGAATTAATCACATTTCCAAATGAAACCGAACCCTCATACCCATCGGCACTGCCCAATGCCATCACCCAAAATCCCGGCCAGGCGTCATTCTTTGAAAGCTTTAGAACCGGCAACTTCATCTTCGTCGCAAGAACTGCGATGTCATTCTTTTTATCCCACTTTACGATCACGGCAACTACTGGATCCTCATACGGAAGCGCAATCGTTAGCTTATGTTCGACATTGATACATTTTTCAATCACGTGTTGATTGGTTATCAACGTGGTCGGATAGGAATTCGATACATCAGTTTTTAGTTCAATTGCAAATGCCGTTCCTTGTGATCCTTTACCAACCTTTGGCTCACACCACACAGTTACCGTGGACTCTTGCGTCCTCTCGACTAACGCGTGAGTACTTCGCGGAGGCACATACCCATCACCTGCAGGGTCCTCACTTGCAAATTGCGCAGAAGGTGCCCAGGTCAATAAGAAAGCACCCAAGGCAAAGGGTGTTGCAATGATGGCGAGGTAGGCAATGAACTTGTTGGGATCGGTATCTCTCATG
>CAFBLD010000016.1_pt1 | contig 8454 bp, 8 predicted proteins | sample 7268071 | NCBI WGS metagenome assembly CAFBLD01 (sample SAMEA6814028, study PRJEB35770) | uncultured Actinomycetes bacterium | biome: Freshwater; feature: Freshwater reservoir; material: water | place: Czech Republic | collected 2016-04-20 | depth 30m m | reverse complement strand
TGCGTAGGGTATGTCCTAGGTCACAGTTTCCAGCAGGGGTTTACCCCCCAACTGGAAGTCGCGCTCGTAAGAGCGCGCCGTTTGGACCGGTGCCGTCGGGGGGTTGGCACCGGTCCATTCGTGTATCTCGGGACGTTTTACTTCGCGGACTTTTTTCGTGCGACAGTCTTCAGTGCGTGAGTGTTGTGCGATGAATAAATTTTCACACGTTTCGTTTCTCTCTGACTACGGAACGCAAGATGAATTTGTTGGTGTTGTCAAAGCAGTGATCGCCGACATCGCACCGCATGTCAATGTGATTGATCTTGTACACGATGTAACTCCGTTTGATGTGCGCGCAGGTTCACTCGCACTTGCACGTTGCGTTCCATACGTTCCGACAGGTGTTGTATTGGCAGTTGTTGATCCAGGTGTTGGCGGATCGCGGCGTGCAATCGCAATCTCGGTTGGTGGTGGCAAGGGTGTATTTATTGGCCCCGACAATGGTCTTTTGCCAGGAGCAGTTGCGCTTGCAGGCGGGCCAGATCAGGCGGTTGTGCTCAACAATGCTGCATATCAATTGGCCTCGCCGGGCGACACGTTTGCGGGGCGCGATATTTTTGCGCCTGCTGCAGCGCATCTCTGCAACGGCGTTGCACTCACCGATTTGGGAGACGAGATCGACCCAAGTTTGCTCTTGCCAGGCGTCGTACCGCTACCGCGCGAAGAGGGCGGGCAGATGTTGAGCGAAGTGACTTGGGTGGATCGATTTGGGAACTGCCAATTGAATGTTGGGCCTGAAGACATTGAAAAGTGGGGTTCACCACTGCGGATCATTATCGGCGCATCAGATCCAACTAATCAGATTGTGCGTTCGGTGCCAGTTGTGCGCAACTTTGCAGACATAGGTGGTGGTATCGGTCTTGTTGTCGATTCATATGGAATGCTCGCGTTGTGTGTTGACCGCGGGTCGGCAGCAGCCGAACTGCAACTTGGACCAACTGACATGGTGGTCATTGCTCAAGATCCCAGCGCTGGTGCTGGAGTAGCAACGTCGGTGCGCTTAGGCATCAAAAAATGAAGTGCTGTTGTTGGTAACGACATAACATCGGATCATGAGACCCGCTACAACTCTTGTTATTGGTTTGTTGCTCGCAGTAATTTTGGGTGCAGGCGTTTTGTCGCTGATGATGCGCTAAGCGTTGAGTTGCTTGCGACCAAGAATCCACTAAACAAAATAGAAACTCCGCAGAGCAAGGTGATTGCAAACGCACGGTCTTGACCTAGTCGGCCTGCAAGTGTGCCACTTGCCGACAACACGATTGTGCCCACCGCAATCAGAACATTGCCTCCCGCAAGTCGCTTGGGAGAAGTGACCGTGCGGGAAATACTTTTTGACGTCGCAGGGTTTTGTTTTTTGATTACACGCCAGGCCGACCACAGTGCTCCAACAATGATGAACATTGCGGGAACTCCCGAACCGACGGCCGCAAGAATGCGTGGTGCTACGCCAAATATTTCTCGACCTGCAGGAAATTCGGTCGCAACGACTTGTGATTTTGTTGGAGCAATCAACACGACTCCAGTTGCAAGACCCGACAGCCACACAAGCCAAGCGCGACAAATGTTTCCTGCGCGAAGACCACTCAGCAAGTACACGGTTCCGAGTGCAAGCCACGCAACATTGAGGACGGCACCGGCTAAGAAAAAAATTCGAAACGTCATCAAGTTCCAGCCAGAACTTTCGGCCCACCACAGTGCACCCGACCCAACAGTGAAGAGCGCCATCGCGACTGTCCACGCCAATTCGTGTGGCTGACGCCGCCGCAACCAGCGGTCAAATGTGCTCAGAGTAAATGCGCATGCGATGAGAGTCGCTGCACCAGCCAAGAGTGAGTTGAGTTCACTGCGCAAAGCTTGAGCACCGATAATTTCGCCCAGGATCATTGGCGCAGGCTAGTTGGGCAAATTGCTCTTTTGATTGTCTATAAAGTGACGGATGTCTTGTCTGCATAAGGCCCTGGGCCTGAGCACGGACTTCGTGAATTCATGCACGAACGCCTACCCTTTACGGAGTGACAGATCTAGTGAAATCCCCATCACGGCCTGAGGCACTTCGTCGCCGTATCCCAGACGCGGCAGTCACTCGTTTGCCGGTGTACTTGCAGATTCTAAACAAATCAATAACAGAAGGTGTCTCGCAGTTATCGAGCGATCAACTTGCAGGATTAGCCGGGCTCAACGCAGCCAAAGTGCGTAAAGACTTGTCGTACCTGGGAAGCTATGGCACACGCGGTGTTGGGTACGACGCTGCATATCTCGTGTATCAAATTAAACGCGAATTGGGATTGTTGAACGATTGGAAAGTCGTGGTCGTTGGCGCGGGCAACTTGGGCAACGCGTTAACAAATTACGCTGGTTTTTCTTCGCGCGGGTTTGAGGTTTCGGCAGTTGTCGATATCGATTCGGCAAAGGTTGGTAAAAAAGTTGGTGGAGTAGTGGTACGACATGTTGATGACCTGTTGTCAATCGTCAACAATGACAAGGTCAGCATTGGTGTCATCGCCACGCCGCCGGCATCAGCCCAACGTGCTGCAGAGTTGCTTGTCGCTGCTGGCATCAAGTCAATTCTCAACTTTGCCGCAACAGTGCTGACGGTACCGAGCGAAGTGTCGGTTCGTAGCGTTGACTTGGGCATGGAGTTACAAATTCTTGGTTACTACGAACAACTCAACAGGCCTGGCGCATGTCAATAGTTGTTCTCGGAGTCAATCATCGCTCGGCACCGCTCGACGTAATCGAACGCGTTGCTGTGGCAGAAGAGTCACTCACAAAAGCGTTGCACAGTTTGGTATCGCGTGACAACGTGCGCGAAACAGTGTTGCTCTCAACGTGCAATCGCACTGAGGTGTATGTAGTCGCCGAAAAGTTTCATGGTGCGTATGCCGATGTGCGCGATTACTTTTGTGAACTTTCTGGGTTAACGCCCGATGAATTGCATCCGCATTTTTATAGTCAGCACGACGAGGCTGCTGTGTCGCACTTGTTTGAAGTGGCATCTGGACTTGATTCTGCAGTAATTGGCGAAACTGAAATACTTGGTCAAGTGCGCGACGCATGGGACTTGGCACGAATCGAGCAGACTTCTCGCACAACACTCAATATGTTGTTTCGCCAAGCGCTCGAAGTGGGTAAGCGCGCGCGAAACGAAACTGGAATCAGTAAATCCACTACATCGATTTCCCATGCTGCTGTTGAAATGGCAAAAGAGTTGTTGGGCACGATGCAGGGCAAAAGCGTTCTTGTTGTTGGGGCTGGTGACATGGGTGCAGGCATTGCGCGCGCATTGTCCAGTGCTGGCGCCACATCGGTCACGGTAATGAATCGCAATACAGAGCGCGCAGAACAACTAGCCGCAACTGTGGGCGCCGTTGTCAGTCCGATTTCGGAGTTAGCAAGTGCGCTTGGTGTTGCCGATGTGGTGCTTACTTGCACAGGCGCAACCGAGCCAATCATCACTGCAGAGTTGGTCAACTCTGCGCGCACAACTTTGCCGCAATCACCGTTGTTGATCGTGGACATCGCGATGCCGCGCGACGTTGAGCACTTAGTAGGCAACATCGCAAACGTAACGTTGCGCGATTTGTATGACTTACGCGACTGGGCTCAAGTTGGCATCAACGCTCGCAACAATGAAGCCGACGCAGTGCGCACGATCATTGTTGAGGAAGTAGAACGCTTCACCCAAGAATCAATTGCTCGGCAGGCCGCGCCACTTGTTGCCGAGTTACACGAGCGAGCAGAAAATATACGCCGCGCCGAAATGGAAAGGTTTGCGGCTCGCATGTCTGGACTTACGCCAGAACAGCGCGAACTTGTTGAAACGATGAGCAAGTCAGTTATCGCCAAATTTCTGCACACTCCGTCTATCCAACTCAAAAACAGTGCTGGTACCCCACAAGGCGAGCGCATCGCCGCAGCACTGCGCGACCTCTTCGACATCGAATGATTCGTCTTGCAACTCGCTCGAGTGCACAAGCCCGTACTCAAGCTCAAGTAGTTGCCAACGCAATATCTACAGCAACTGGCGAGCAAACCGAACTTGTTTTTGTTGAAACCCTTGGTGATATCAAACGGGATGTGCCGCTACACCAAATAGGCGGTCAGGGTATTTTCGTTAAAGAAGTGCAACAAGCAGTTCTTGATGGTCACGCAGATTTGGCAGTGCACTCTGCAAAAGATTTGCCTTCTTTGCAAACTGATGGTCTTGTTGTCGGTGCATGGTGCACACGACGTGATGCGCGCGACGCATTGGTCGGCAACACACTGTCTGGCTTAAAACAAGGTGCGACCGTGGCGACTGGTTCGGTGCGGCGCCGTGCGCAGTTGCTGACCATGCGACCCGATCTCGAGTTTGTTGACTTGCGTGGCAACATCAGCACCAGGCTGAGCAAGGTGCCCGCAGGTGGGGCAATTGTGATGGCGGTAGCAGCACTTGAAGTTCTTGGTCTCACCGACCAGGTTGCACAAATTCTTGATCCAAATGTTGTTGTGCCCATGATTGGTCAGGGTTGTGTGGCGGTGGAGTGTCGAGTAGGCGACACTGCAACGCACGGCGCGCTCGTTGCGATCGATCACGGTGTGACTCGTCGCGCAGTTGAAATGGAGCGTGCATTTTTGGCCGAGTTGGGTGCAGGCTGCAATATGCCAATTGGAGCGCATTTGGATGCACAAGATGTTTTTACTGCGTTTATGGCCACAGGCGATAGAGCAAGCGACCGCCATGTCACACTCGCACAGTCAGTCGCTGGCATTGACGACAGATTGCAATTGGCACGCGACATCGCAGTGCAGTGCCGAAGCAAACTTCAATGACAAATCTGGCTGGTAAGACAATTGTTTTGACACGACCTGTCGAGCAATCGAGTGAACTTGCAGAATTGTTGGTTGAAGTCGGTGTCAACGTGTTGTTGGTGCCACTCATCAAAATTGTTGGTCCAAGTGATGGTGGGCGCAAATTAAAGGCTGCCCTTGAGCGTGCCGACGACTACGACTGGATTGTCGTTACGTCGGCAAACGGAGCACAAAGTATTGCATCATTCATCAAGTCTTTGGCAACAAGTGATGCTCGCCGGCCAAAAATCGCAGCAGTGGGTACGGCCACCGAACAAGCACTGGGTTGCGCAGCAGACTTCATGCCAAGTACTGCAAATGCACAAACACTCGTGCGCGAGTTTCCGTTTGGCGAAGGACGTGTGTTGCTTGCGCAAGTTGAAAATTTGGGTGGCGCAGTTGATTCATCGGTTGCTCGCGGGCTGAGTGAGCGCGGATGGTTGGTGGACGAGGCAGCCGCGTACCAAACTGTGGCGGCTACTCCGAGTGAGCAAGAAGTTGCGCAGGCATCGCAAGCCGATGCCGTCGTTTTTTATTCTGGATCGGCAGTGAGATCGTGGCGAGCAGGTGTTGGGATCAAGACGCCACATGTGGTGATTGCAATTGGAGAATCAACTGCGAGGGTCGCGCGCAATCTCAACATTCAGGTATCAAGCGTTGCGGCTCAAACAACGTCCAGTGCAGTAGTGGCTGCGCTCGTTGGGGTTTTCGAACAGCAACGCCCGTAGCCTTACGGATATGGCGTTTCCGCAATCTCGCCCTCGTCGCCTGCGACAGAGTCCCGCCATGCGCGAACTTGTTGCAGAAGTACGTTTGGGTGTCAAAGACCTCGTTGCACCACTGTTTGTTCGCGAAGGCATCTCGTCTGCCCAGCCAATCACGTCACTTCCTGGAGTTGTGCAACACACGCTTGATTCATTGCGCAGCGAAGTAGTGCAACTTGCAGAACTTGGTGTTCCTGGCGTCATTTTGTTTGGCATTCCATCAGTCAAAGACGAAGTTGGATCCGGTGCATTTGATCCAGCAGGCATCGTGCAAGTCGCGTTACGCGAATTGCAAAAAGAAGTTGGCAATGACATGGTGTTGATGTCTGACTTGTGCGTGGACGAATACACATCGCACGGTCACTGCGGAGTGCTCAACAAAAACGGTGACGTAGATAACGATGCAACTCTAGATATTTATTGTCAAGCAGCGCTTGCGCAGGCAACTGCAGGTGCGCATGTAGTTGCGCCAAGCGGAATGATGGACGGCCAAGTTGGTGCGATTCGCGCAGCTCTTGACGGAGCTGGTTTTTCTGATGTTGTGATCATGGCGTATTCGGCGAAGTATGCATCTGGTTTGTATGGCCCGTTTCGCGATGCCGTCGACGTGCAGATTCAGGGCGGAGGTAATCGCAAGGGTTACCAACAAGATTGGCGCAACGCGCGCGAAGCACTTCGCGAAGTTCATGCCGACATCGAACAAGGTGCCGACATCGTGATGGTCAAACCTGCGTTGAGTTATCTCGATGTGATCTCGGCAGTGCGTGCGCAAGTAGATGTGCCAGTAGCCGCGTATCACGTGAGTGGCGAATACGCGATGATTAAAGCTGCTGCTGCAAATGGTTGGATTGATCATGACACCGTTGCCCTCGAGCAACTCACTGCTGTCAAGCGCGCAGGAGCCGACATTATTCTCACGTACTTTGCGCGTTGGTTCGCAGAAAACAATCGCTAGGGCATGAGCATTCAGTTTTGTGATCCAGTTGCGTGTGTTGCCGCGGGTTGCACAGCCGCAGTGTGCACGGGCAAGGGCGTGCCATCTAATCACACGTTGTACACGCGCTCTGCCGATGTAATTCCTGGCGGAGTCAACTCATCGATTCGCGCATTTAAAGCAGTCGGTGGCGAGCCATACATCGTTGCTCGTGGCGAAGGCGCACACGTGATTGACGTTGAAGGCAAGCGTTATATCGACTTAGTGCAAAGTTACGGAGCCGTAATTTTAGGACACGCACATCCAGCAATCACTGCTGCCTTGCAAGCCGCAGCAGTTGACGGCACATCTTTTGGTGCGCCGACACCGCGAGAAATGAAACTTGCCGAAGCGATTCGCGAACGAGTACCAAGCTGCGAGCGAGTGCGTTTAATGAACAGTGGTACCGAGGCAACAAGCACTGCAGTACGACTTGCGCGCGGAGCCACAGGTCGGAAGCGAATCATTACCTTTGCAGGAAACTTTCACGGTGCAACCGATGCACTGCTTGCTGCTGGAGGAAGTGGTGTTGCAACACTTGGTTTGCCAGGCACCGCAGGTGTGCCTGAAGAAGCGGTAGCAAACACTCTTGTTGTTCCATACAACGTTGTGCCCGAAATCGGTAACGATGTGGCCGCAGTGATTGTCGAGCCAATCGCTGCCAACATGGGCGTCGTTGCTCCAGCCCCCGGTTTTTTAGAAGGACTTCGCGCTGCATGTGACAAAGCTGGTGCGCTTCTTATTTTTGATGAAGTGATTACGGGCTTTCGCATTGGCATGGGTGGGGCGCAAGCAAAATACGACGTGCGACCAGACATCACGTGCTTTGGCAAAGTGATTGGTGGTGGTCTTCCAATTGGCGCAATCGGCGGCTCTCGTGCAGTGATGGAAAACCTTTCGCCACTCGGCAAGGTGTTTCATGCAGGAACTCTTGCGGGTAATCCACTTGCCACCGCAGCAGGTTTGAGCGCACTCAATGAACTGACGCAAGACGTATATATGGAGCTCGGTGCTCGAGCACGACAACTTGCCACCTTGTTGCGTGACGCCTGTACAAGTGCTGGCATCACAGCACAGTTTCCGGTTGTTGGCACACTCGTTGGTGCGTTCTTTGGCAGTCGTGTGCCAACTAACTTTGACGAAGCAAAGCAAACGGATGAAAAGATGTATGCAAAGTTCTTTCATGCGATGCTCAACGAAGGCGTTGCTATGGCCCCAGGTGCATACGAAGCGTTGTTTGTTGGTGTTGGTCATACAGATGCGGTGATGGAACAATTGGCTGCAGCCGCCCATCGCGCAGCACATGCAATCGCCTGAACCAAAAAGAAACGATTTAGAATAGGACCATGCGCCACTTTTTATCGGCTCGCTTGTGGGCAGCATTTGCAATTCTTGGTGTCGCTGCGGTTGTAGTGCTGGGCTTGTTTGCACTTACTTCTGGGGGCTCATCAACCCCGACAGCGCTCCCGACTACTCACAATGTTGAACTGGTTGCTGTTGCTACGTCACTTGCTGCCCAAGAGGGCTGGCAAATTGCAAGCAGCAAAACGGTGGGTAACGCAACGCTCACATTGGATGACGGGCGCGTTGTCGAAATTCTTGAAGGCACGATGGGCGAGATCACATGCACCAATCTGACCGAACCATTCGCATGTGTGTTGTTAGCCGACATGTTGGGTGGCGGTGTCGTGTGGTTTGCTCTCGTGCCGGTAGACACAAATGCTGCTACCAGTCAAAAGATGTTGACTCTTCCTCCGCTTGTTGACATGTTGAACGGTGGCAGCTTGGGTGTGCTGCAAAATGATTGGATTGTAAAACTTGGCAACGGTGTGAAACGCACCTGCG
>CAFBLD010000013.1_pt1 | contig 16074 bp, 20 predicted proteins | sample 7268071 | NCBI WGS metagenome assembly CAFBLD01 (sample SAMEA6814028, study PRJEB35770) | uncultured Actinomycetes bacterium | biome: Freshwater; feature: Freshwater reservoir; material: water | place: Czech Republic | collected 2016-04-20 | depth 30m m | reverse complement strand
TATGAAGCACCCGAATACAACGTAAAACGGATGAATGAGTCTTATTCACGTAAGACAAGGTCGAGAGAGTTTAGGAAAAGGGAGTGAGGGATAAATTGAAATAAGTGGTAATCCATTGATTAAGAGTTAACGGACACTAGAATCACCCCATGCTCCACCCTCCCCGCAGGAAAGTCACATTTCTACTTCTTGCTTTCCTGCTTTCTTCATCCGTGATTCCTTCAGCGGTGGCTATGGGCTCTGGTAATGCGTATCTAGATGCGCAGACTGGTCTGACGTATTCACTCTATAAACCTGTTAATACTGTTGGGTTGGCGCAGAGCAAGTTCCAACTCCTTGTTTGTGGTGGTGGCGGGGAGCAGTGGGTTTATACGCGCTTTGGTAAGGACAAAAAGCTTGTGGAGATAATGCAAACAATGTCTGGTGCTCATTGTTCTGATCCCGGATTGTCTGTGAAATTAGCTGGGATCAAGGTCAATGGGATTAAGGCAGAGGTCCATGTTTATTGCGATCCCATTAATGCAACTGCTGCTAAGAAATGTAGTACTACTGATGTTGCAAAGGTGGGTGGATATTTAATGTTCACTCTGCCTGGGTATTACGGGATGAAGTCAACGAATATGCAGGTGCAAGGCGTGGGTGGTATTACGTATGCGCAGTTGGTTGCAGTTGCTCGATCTATGACACCAGCATCTACCAAACCATCGGGGTAGTGGTGCTGGGTGGGATTGTGTTACTGGTAGAACTCAGCCTCTAGGATTGCAACTTTGATTTCACGTCCATTGGGGGCTGTGTAGGTGACGGTGTCGCCAATCTTTGCACCAAGGACAGCAGCACCTAGTGGTGATTTTTCACTGTAGACATCTAGGTCGCCTGATGAGATCTCGCGAGATCCCAGAAGGAATTTCATTTCATCTCCACCGATATCGGCTGTGATGACCATGCCGGCTCCGACAAAACCTGATTCACCAGCAGGGGGTGCGCCTATGTGAGAGTGCTCGAGCATGTGCTTGAGTTGGCGAATTCGTGCTTCCATCTTTCCTTGTTCTTCGCGGGCTGCGTGATAGCCGCCATTTTCTTTTAAGTCACCTTCGGCGCGAGCAGTTTCAATCTTCTTGATAATTTCGGTACGCCCTTGACCTTCGAGAGATTCCAACTCTGCTCGAAGGCGATCTGCTGCCTCTTGGGTCAGCCATGTCTGCGTCGTCATGAGTGTCGAAGGTTACTGGGTAGTGACCCGACAGCGCGAGATGCCTGCATTCACACTGGCACTACGCGTGGGAATCAGGCTGGTGCGCTCGACGTGCGATGAGCCAGGGGCAATCACATCGACTATTTCACCGACGATGTTTTTATCTATATCCATGGCACTCAAGGTGCAGGTGATGGAGGCGTTGGGATCTCTGCGATCGATGGAATATCGAATACTGATCTGGCGATCTGATTGAGGAGAAAAAGAGATCAGCGTTGTGCCAATTGCAGGAAGTGAGTGATGCAGGCCAGCCCATGCAAGCCATGCACCGCCAATGATGAGCAAGGTCACGGCCAATGGCTTCCAACGCGCAGGCCTTTGCCCGTATCGGTCAGAGAAAGACAGTTCGGACATGGGATGATTCTTTCAGAGATTTGTTGAGTTATCTCACCTGAAAGGCCAGTGATATGAGCAAGAACGTAGAGATGGGCGCAGCAGGCTCGATCACTGTTGCTGTTTTAGTTCTGGCAGTTGTTGCGCTCTTAAGAAGTTTCTATCGTCGCTATACGCGTTTAGATAATCGCAAAGATGACGGTTCTGAATAACCTAAAGAAAATCCTGGCATTCTGTGGAGTCCTTATTATCGCAGGTGCTTTCTTTGGCCTTGGTCTGTGGCAATGGGATCGGGCTCAGTTATCTCGCACTCCTGCAGTTGTTGATCAGACCCTTGTGCCCCTTGAAACTATTACTCACCCGCGCATCGCATTGCCTGGTGGGGCTGCGCTTCGCCATGTGAGTGTGAGCGGAAAATACATTGGAGATTTTCAGGCAACGAAGCAAAAAGATGGCGAGGGAAAATCTGCGAGCTGGCAGGTGAGCGTTTTAGAAACCGACAGTGGCGCAGCAATATTGGTGGCTCGTGGATATTGGGATCAAAAACCATCAGGTGCAATTGATCCGGCGGTCTCGAGTGATGTGACTAAAGAAGTAGTGCGTGTCACTGGGATCTTGATGCCTCATCAAAATGATGATCGCGCACCACTTGCTATCCAAGGATTGAGTGGCTCGCTATCTCGCATCGATAGTGCAGTGATTGTGGGTGCGACAACGCTGGATCTTTATGATGGCTTTATCATCGCAGAGAGTGAAAATGCTGGGGCTGTAGCGGCCAATCGCTCTCGCATCAGGCCACCTGCTCCGGGTTCTGCAGTGCCGGGATTTTATTGGCAGCATATTTCCTACGTCATTATTTGGTGGATGATGGTGGCAGTAGCCCTGTATTTACCGCTCTATCAACGCTTTAATCGCCGCTCGAATCAAAGTAGAGTGGCCCAAGAATCTAGCCAGGTGGAAAGTGAGAAATAAATGAGTTCAACATCAGGATCAATGGGCGGCACACTTCTTCGTTTTCGGATCATGGCTCTTTTTTCAGGCACGATGATGATCCTTCTGTGCTTTGTTGAAATACCTGTCAAACACCTCATGCACAATCCTGGTCTTGCCAGCAATCTGGTGTGGATCCCTGTTGTCCATGGGTTTACATATCCGCTCTATGTGATTGCTGCTATTCAGTTCTCATTTAAGGCACGTTTTTCTGTGGTGAAGATGTTCGCGTTTATTTTGGCTGGCACCTTGCCCCTTGCCTCGCTCTTTGCTGAGCGCCATGCAGTTTCGCGTTATCGGTAATTAATTCCCCATGCTCGCATCACTTAATGGCGCACTTGCGGTAACGGTGGGCATTAAGCGACTTATTAAATCTTTTCTCTATCCACTCTATGAAGGTCGCCTGGCGCGATCTCTCGATTTTGATCAAACCCCACATCATGTTGGCGTCATTCTCGATGGCAATCGCCGATGGGCTAAAGCCAACCCTGATCAGATTGGTATGACCTCATCTGCCCGAGGACATCGCGCAGGGGCTGCAAAGATTGTTGATTTTCTGGGTTGGTGTGAAGAGGCCCAAGTGCGAGTTGTCACCCTCTGGCTGCTCTCTACCGAAAACCTCACTCGTCCAGCACAAGAACTTGATCCGCTGCTAGAGATCATTGGCGAAACTGTCGATGCTCTGGCTGCCACCAATCGCTGGCGCATTAAGCCAATGGGAGCCCTGGAGCTATTGCCACAAGGGCTGCAAAATAAGTTAGCAACATCGGCGCAAGGATCAGCCGGCAACAGCGGTATCGAAGTCAACGTTGCTATTGGCTATGGCGGGCGGCGAGAGATAGTGGATGCAGTGAAGCGATATCTCGAAGACCAATCAACGCAAGGTCACTCGATTCAAGCAGCGGCATCGGCACTATCGGTAGATGAGATCGCGAACTTTCTCTACACCGCAGGGCAGCCAGATCCAGAGCTGGTGATTCGCACATCAGGAGAGCAAAGGCTTTCGGGCTTTTTGCTCTGGCAAAGTGCCCACTCAGAGTTCTATTTCTGTGAGGCCTACTGGCCTGATTTTCGCCGGGTGGATTTCTTACGTGCGCTGCGTGCATATTCCACTCGCAATCGCCGATTTGGGTCCTAGGGCCGAAGAAGGCTTTCGATTTTTTTACTCAGCGAGTGGCTCAACCGATAGCCGGTCCCAGAAGTCCCAGAAACAACTGGCATTGGTGCCTAAGTAAATTGTTAGTTAATTATAAAAATCCTCTCGCGTGTCGTTGATTGCCCAGCGGTGCAAGGTTCTACCTTTTTCCAATCAGAACTAGTCCCCTCTAGTTGCCCCCTATGACAACTTCAAAGATTGCAGGATCTTGGCTTGAGTGCCCAAAAGCAAAAGAAAACGTATGTTTTAGATACCAGTGTTTTGCTGGCAGATCCCGGCGCGCTTTTAAAATTTGCAGAACATGAAGTTGTATTGCCGATTGTTGTCATCAGCGAATTAGAGACAAAACGCGATCATCCCGAACTTGGTTTTTTTGCAAGGGCCGCACTTCGCTCGCTGGATGATCTGCGCCTGAGCCATGGCCGACTCGATCAACCGCTGACTATTACCCCTGAAGGCGGCACGTTGTCGGTGGAGCTCAATCATGCCGATGTGAGTGCGTTGCCCCAAGGATTTTTACGAGATGGCACCAATGATTCGCGCATCTTGGCAGTGGCTCGCAATCTCATGGCCGACGGCCGCGATGTGATTTTGGTGAGCAAAGATTTGCCACTTCGGGTGAAGGCATCATCGATGGGAATCGAGGCCGAGGAATATCGGGCCGAATTAGTCTCAAGTAGTGGTTGGACTGGAATGGTGGAGATCACCGTTGCCTCAAGTGTGATCGATTCACTTTATTCAACAGATCGGGCAGAACATGAAGATGCCCTGACTCTGCCAGTGCATACCGGAGTTGTCTTACATTCAGATAAGGGAAGCGCCCTTGCACGAGTGACACCAGCGAAAGATTTGCTCTTGGTGCGTGGGGATAGAAGCGCTTTTGGCCTCCATGGCAGAAGCGCCGAACAAAGAGTTGCGCTGGATATTTTGTTGGATGCCGAGGTCGGCATTGTTTCTTTGGGCGGTCGGGCCGGAACCGGCAAGAGCGCTCTGGCTTTATGTGCTGGATTAGAAGCGGTGATGGAACGGCGCCAACATAAGAAGGTTGTGATTTTTCGTCCTCTCTATCCCGTCGGCGGACAAGAGTTGGGATACCTGCCAGGTAGCGAAGGCGAGAAAATGTCGCCCTGGGCCCAAGCAGTTTTTGACACTTTGGGAGCCCTTGTCAGCCAACCGGTGATCGATGAGATTTTGGATCGGGGTTTGATCGAAGTCTTGCCGCTGACCCATATCCGTGGGCGCTCGCTGCATGACTCCTATGTCATCGTCGATGAAGCCCAATCCCTCGAGCGAGGGGTTTTGCTCACCGTCTTATCTCGTATCGGCCAAGGCTCTCGCGTTGTGATGACTCATGATGTGGCCCAACGCGATAACTTGCGCGTGGGTCGCCACGATGGCGTGGTCGCCGTGGTGGAAACGCTCAAAGGACACCCGCTCTTTGCCCACATCACCTTGACTCGTAGCGAGCGCTCGCCGATTGCCGCTCTCGTGACTGAACTGCTTGAGGGGCCGATCACGACATAGCCTGATTTTGGCCCCAAATTAATGTCACACTCACATTTGGGGCATATCGGACATCTGCCTTGCTGACCTGCGGTTTTGCTTACCCACAGGGGATGATTTTTCTGGGAATTTCGAAATCTAGCGTGTTGGGATTTGCCCTGGACACCCCTTGTTGCCACCCTTAAGACCTTCCCGCACACCTTGGAGCCCTTTACTGGGGCTATAAGGGTTTGGGATTTTCGATCTACCAACTGGTAACAGATGGAAGGGGGCGCGATGAACAAGACGATACTTCCCTTGGCCTCCTTAGAGCTGTCCAAAATCTTCCGCTCCCAGTCCTCGGTCGGCAAAACCATGGTCGCTTTGGGCAGCGCTTTGGCCATGGTCTATCTGGCCGTTGTCCAACCCAGCGCCTATGGTTTGGAATACGCCGCCGCAACTCATATCTCTTTGCCCGCACCTAGCGATACGGCCAACCTGACCGGAAGCAGCGAAGACCCTGCAACGGTGGATGGCCACCTTCAAGCCCAAGTGACTTTATCGGCCAACGAACTCGCCTTGGTTTCTATCGCTAGTAAAAACGTCGAGATGGCTCGCACCATTGGCGGGGCACAACTGGTTGCCAAGGAAATTATCGCTAGCGATTACGGCTGGAGTAACCACGAATTTGGATGCTTGAAATCTCTCTGGGGGCACGAGAGTCACTGGAATTACAAAGCTCGCAATAAGCGCTCTGGTGCACACGGTATTGCTCAAGCCTTGCCTGCCATCAAGATGGAGGTCATCGGCTCGGACTGGCGCACAAACCCAGTGACTCAAATCAAGTGGGGTCTGCGATATATAGATATTAGGTACTCAACCCCATGCAAAGCGCTGGCTAAATTTAAGCGCAGTCGTTACTACTAAAACCTGACCGGTTGTCATTGCTCGATCTTTTATTTCGGAGTACCTCAAGGCTATGGCTTGGTCGCATTCGGTAATTTTTGGATCCCTAACGATTAAGGCTTGCTCCCGATAGTCATCGGCTTTGCAGTTTGGGCAAAGAAATCATTGCCCTTGTCATCGACCACAATAAATGCTGGAAAATCTACGACATCGATTTTGAAGACTGCTTCCATTCCAAGTTCTTCGAAATCCAGGACTTCAACTTTCTTGATGCAATCTTGGGCAAGGCGAGCAGCTGGGCCGCCGATAGATCCAAGATAGAAACCTTGATATTTTTTGCATGCATCGGTGACAGCTTTGGAACGATTTCCTTTCGCCAACATGACAAAGGAACCGCCCTTGGATTGGAAATATTCAACGTAAGAATCCATACGGCCAGCGGTGGTGGGGCCAAAGGATCCTGAGGCAAAGCCAGCAGGTGTCTTGGCGGGGCCTGCGTAATAAACAGCGAAATCACGCAGGTAATCAGGCATCGGTGCCCCGGCATCCATCGCTGCTTTGATCTTTGCATGTGCTAGATCGCGAGCAACAACCAATGTGCCAGTGAGTGAAAGGCGCGTCTTAACTGGATATTTACTTAATTGCTTTTGCACCTGTGCCATACCTTGATTGAGATCAATCTTTACAACATTGGCATCGCTATCGATCAGCTGAGCTTCGGTGGTATCTGGCAGATAGTGGGCTGGGTCGCGCTCTAGATCCTCAAGGAATATGCCATCTTTTGTGATCTTGGCGCGGGCTTGGCGATCGGCCGAGCAGGAGACCGCAATAGCAATGGGCAATGATGCGCCGTGACGAGGCAATCTAATAACGCGAACATCGTGACAGAAATACTTTCCGCCAAATTGTGCACCGATACCTAAGGTGCGAGTGAGTTTAAGAACTTCTTCTTCCATCTCAAGATCTCTAAAGCCGCGACCAGTTGCAGCGTCACCACTTGTTGGTAGCGAATCTAAGTACTTCGTACTGGCTAACTTGGCTGTCTTGACTGTGTGCTCGGCACTGGTACCGCCGATAACAATTGCTAAGTGATAGGGAGGGCAAGCCGCGGTGCCAATCGAGCGCAACTTTTCATCCAGCCAGGTATAGAAACTTGTGGGATTGAGAACTGCCTTTGTCTCTTGATAGAGGAAAGATTTATTGGCACTGCCTCCGCCTTTGGCGATGAAGAGAAATGAATATTCATCGGGATGATCTGTGTCGGCATAAATCTCCACTTGGGCGGGCAAGTTATTGCCAGTGTTTTTCTCCTCCCACATAGTCACAGGAGCCATCTGCGAATAGCGCAGGTTCAGTTTTGTGAATGCGTCATAGACACCGTGGGCTACAGCTTCTTCATCCTTGCTCTGCGTCAATACATGCTGGCCCTTTTTGCCCACGACAATTGCCGTTCCGGTGTCTTGGCACATCGGCAAGATTCCACCGGCAGAAATATTTGCATTCTTTAATAGATCAAGCGCCACGAAGCGATCATTCGGCGAGCTTTCAGGATCTTTGAGAATGTTGGCAAGCTGTTGCAAGTGAGCAGGGCGCAGATAATGCGAGATATCGTGAATGGCAGTTTCGGTCAGTGTGGCAATGGCCTCTGGTGTGATCTCAAGAAATGTTTTTTCGCCATGTTTGACGGTGGTAACGCCCTTATTTCCTAGCGAGCGATAAGTAGTTGTATCAGGGCCAACGGGCAGCAAGTCAGAGTATGAAAATGTTGGCGTCATAGCGAGGGCTTAATTGCCTCAAGCTTTGCTTTGGCACCATCGAGCCACTCTTGGCAGATCGCAGCAAGTGCTTCGCCGCGTTCCCATAACTTCAAAGATTCTTCAAGGCTGGCACTGCCTGCTTCAAGGGATGCGACAACTTGAGCCAACTCATCGCGAGCGGCTTCGTAGGAAAGTTTCTTTCCATCTTTTTCGGTTGCCATGGAGGTAAATCTACTCTCTTGGTTGGCTAACTTGTGCGGCGACCTCGCCACCTGCAAGCCTGATGCGAAGTTTTTCTCCCGCAGTCAGTGAATGCGGATCACGGGCAATGGAGCCATCGCTGCGTTGAACAACGGCATAACCGCGATCAAGGGTTGCTTGCGGTGATAGAGATCTCACCCGCGCTGTGATCTGCGCAAGCTCTTCTCGGGCAAGGGCCATTGCGTGCGTTGCGCTCTTATGTGAGCGAGCACGAAGACTTTGGATTATTTCTAGGCGAGATGTCACCAAAACCATCGGTTCTTTTAATACAGGTCGGTTGCGAAGGCTTGTAATTGTTTGAAATTCGAGATCCAGCATTGTTGTAATTGTGCGCCGGGAGCGATCGCGCAGTTGCTTGATCATCGCAATTTCTTCTGCAATATCTGGGACAACTTTCTTTGCGGCATCAGTGGGTGTTGATGCGCGAACATCTGCGACAAGATCCAAAAGCGGTGCATCTTGTTCATGGCCTATAGCGCTGACTATTGGCGTATTGCACGAGGCCGCTAAGCGGACAAGGCCTTCATCTGAAAATGCCAGTAGATCCTCAAAAGAGCCACCGCCACGGGTAATGATGATGACATCAACTTGCGGATCTGCCTCGAGCTCTGCAAGTGCTGCAGAGACTTCAACAACTGCGGCTGCGCCTTGGACGGCAACTTCTCGGATTTCAAATTCGACTGCGGGCCAGCGGCGCTTGGCATTTTCGACAACATCTTTTTCTGCTGCGCTATTTCGACCGCAAATCAATCCAACGCGACGAGGCAGTAGCGGTAGTGGTTTCTTGCGTTCTTGTGCAAAGAGGCCTTCGCTAGCCAACAACTGTTTGAGTGCTTCAAGGCGGGCAAGTAATTCTCCGACACCTACTTGGCGAATTTCTTTGGCAGAGAGAGTGAGAGTTCCACTTTTTGTGTAGTAAGAAACTTTTGCAAAAATCACAACACGAGCATTGGGTGGAAGCGGTGAGACGGGTGCCAAGACAGTTCTGTGACACATCACAGAAACGCTCATATCTACGCTGGTATCGCGCAAGCGCATAAAGGCCATGCCAGTGCGTTCGTTGATTTCGGAGAGTTCGCCTTCGATCCAAATGGGACCTAAACGATCCAGATAATCCTTAAGCGCTTCAGAAAGTACCCGTACTGGCGCGGGGGATTCAGCTGAAGTTTCGAGCACAACGCGATCCTAATAGACTCACCCCCATGTCCAAGAAGGTATTGCTTGCTGCTCCGCGTGGCTATTGCGCCGGGGTGGATCGCGCAGTCATTAGCGTGGAAAAAGCTCTCGATCTTTACGGCGCACCTGTCTATGTCCGCAAGCAAATTGTCCATAACAAGCACGTTGTTACTACCCTCGAATCTCGCGGCGCAATTTTTGTTGAGGAAACTGATGAAGTTCCAGAAGGCGCCACAGTTGTATTTTCTGCTCATGGAGTTTCGCCACAAGTTCATGCCGATGCTGCAAGCCGCAATCTTAAGACAATCGATGCCACCTGCCCGCTAGTGACAAAGGTGCACCATGAAGCGCGACGTTTTGCATCAGAGGATATTGAAATTCTTCTCATCGGCCACGAAGGCCACGAAGAAGTAGAGGGCACCGCCGGTGAGGCGGTAGGCAAGGTGCAACTAGTAGATGGCATTGACAATATTAAGGACATCAAATTAAAAGATGAAAATAAGGTGGCATGGCTGACGCAAACAACTCTTAGTGTTGATGAAACTTTGGCTACTGTTGCAGCCCTTCGCAATCGTTTTCCAAATATTATTGATCCACCCAGTGATGACATTTGTTATGCAACACAAAACCGACAAGTTGCCATTAAAGATATTGCGCCACGCGCTGATCTAGTCATCATCGTGGGATCGACCAACTCATCCAATTCTGTGCGTTTGGTTGAAGTTGCAAAGGAATACGGCACACCCAATGCCTATTTGATTGATTTTGCCGCAGAGGCCAAAGATGAATGGCTCGATGGCGTAACGACGATTGGTGTTTCAAGTGGGGCATCTGTGCCAGAGATCTTGGTGCGCGACTTATTGGAATGGCTTGCAGCTCGTGGCTTTGGAGATGTTGAAACTGTGACCGCGACTGAAGAGTCGCTGCTTTTTTCACTTCCACCAGAGCTTCGCAAAGATCTCAAGGCCGCTGGGCGAAGTACCGCAACGCATTCTGCTTAATCCAAAGCGCTCTGGCTTGTGTAGGAGAGATTTTCGCTGGGCAGTATTTGCTACAAGCACCTTGCCCTGATCAATATCTAAAACCGTCGCCTACTTTGAAGCGAGTTACTCACTTTTGCGCCTCATCCACACCTCTCATCGAAATCTAGATTCTCACGATGGTCCCAGCCAAGAATCCATGACAAAGCGCACCTAGCGCTTTGTCGCAGATGCGGCCATCGCAGGGAGTGTGCACAGTGAAAAGTTTCAAAAGATTTTGCAAAAAGTTTGGAACGGCCGGCCTAAAACGGCACAAAGCAGAGTTCCTCGCAAAGGTAAGCAAACTATTCATCTCCTTCATTTTTGGGATGCAGCGATGCGTGAAGAAGATCGCGCCATCGCAGCTTTCGCAGAAAATGATGGAAGACGAACGAGGCGATGTGCCCGGGTGGGTACTTGTTGTCTTGATGACAACGGGATTGGTAACAGCCATTTGGACAATTGCGGCACCACGCCTGACTGCAATCTTGCGCAATTCACTCGATTCCATGAACGGGATTCGATAAGTGAGATTCCTTAAAAAGCTTCTGCATAACCAAGATGGAGTAGTTGAAAGCACCTTGGTGATCATCCCACTCATGGTTGTCTTTTTGATTGCCGTCGAATTAATAGTGGCGGTGAATTATCGAAATCTAGATCTTTCCAGTGCGCAAAGCGCAGCAACGATGGGAGCGATTACATCAGTTGTGTCTCCAGGAGATGAAGTGGTTGCCCTCACTTCAGATTCCTCCCTTGAAGATTTGCGCATCCTGATAACGCATCGAACACGGTTGCTGCCAAATCTTCTGCCACGTCTTTCATTCTTGGGCAGCTCTACACCTGGCTCTACCGAGGTCACCGGAATAGCGGTGATGGAGGATTCGCCATGAAAGCGCTACCTAGGTGCATTAAATGGAATCGGAAAGATTTCGAATCGGGAAGCGCCAGCGTTGAATTTGTGATTCTTGCGATCCCACTTTTCTTGCCGATCTTTATCTTTCTTAATCAATTTTCAGAAGTAAGTAATGAGGAAGCAAATGCACGCACCTTGGTGGGTGAAGTTGTTCGGGCATATGCAACAAGTCAGAACTTAGGAAATGCCCAGGCTCGTGCCGAGGTGGTGCTTAACTACGGAGCTTCGCGTTTGGGCTTTAGTAGAGCGGATATTGATTCGATGAAACTCACCTTTACCTGCTCATCGTCTTCGTGCACAGAACCCGGTGAGAGAGTGCGCGCAGATCTAACAATGACTTTGCCAATCACCCATCGTGTTGTTCATGCCTCAGCACAGGAATATGTTTCCCCATGGCAATGAGATCACTAGCGCGCAAGGTGCGTGCAAACGAAGAGGGTTCGGTATCTGTACTCATCATTGGGCTCTTTCTTATTACCGTCTCTTTGCTATTTGTTATTACAGATGTCGCAACTATTTCTGTGGCAAAACAATCTTTAGTGCATGCAACAGAATCGGCGGCACTTCGGGCGGTACAAAACCTTGATCGCGCTTCGTATTACGAGGGTAAATCTGGCGTTGCCGTACCCATCGACTGTGCCAGCGCGAGAATGCGAGTGATTGAAGAATTAGGAATCTGGATGGAGAGCAGCACCGGAATGCGCCGACCTGAGATTGATAGCGTGGGGCTGACAGGTTTTTATTGTTTAGATAATGTTGTTGAACTTCGTACAACGGCGCATGCAGTACTTCCATTTCGATTACCGCAATCATCGATGAAGGATTTTGAAATCCATGCCAGCGCAGGAGCCAAGAGTGATCGGGCCCTTCAATAGTGGGTACTCTTTGCCTATGGCCGCGCGCGAATATAACCTCGAGATAGCTGCGATTGACGCGACCCTAGTTTCCATTGAGAAAGTTCTTGACCTTCCTAAATTGCGTCAAGATGCAATTAAATTTGAAGAAGCGGCCGGCATCCCTAATCTTTGGGATGATCCAGAAAATGCACAAAAAGTTACGAGCAGACTCTCTCGCGTGCAGAGTGAAATCAAACGCCTCGTGGGATTGCGCCAAAGGGTTGAAGACCTTCCGATTTTGTTTGAACTTGCCAGCAACGAATCTGATGCCAGCGCTCTTGCAGATGCAGAACACGAACTCGATAGCGTTACAAAATCCATTGGCGAACTAGAAGTTCAGACGCTGCTCAATGGCGAATATGACGATCGAGATGCGCTGATCACAATCCGCTCTGAAGCAGGAGGCGTCGAAGCTGCTGATTGGGCCGAAGCCCTGATGCGAATGTATTTGCGCTATTGCGAGCGACATAACTATCCAGTTAATGTTTTGGAAACCTCCTACGCCGAAGAAGCCGGGATTAAATCCACAACATTTAGAGTTACAGCGCCCTATGCCTATGGCACGCTCTCTGTAGAACAAGGCACTCATCGTTTAGTGCGTATCTCACCTTTTGATAGCCAAAGTCGTCGCCATACCTCGTTTGCTGGCGTAGAAGTAGTTCCTGTTGTGGAGCAAAGCGACCATATCGAAATTGATGAAAAAGATATCCGCGTTGATGTGTACCGCTCATCTGGCCCAGGTGGCCAAGGCGTTAACACAACAGATTCTGCTGTTCGCATTACTCACTTAGCCACGGGGATCGTTGTTTCTTGTCAGAACGAACGCTCGCAAATTCAAAACAAAGCCACTGCGATGGCTGTTTTGCAATCAAAATTACTTGAGCGCCGCCGCCAAGAAGAGCAAGCAAAAATCAATTCTCTCAAAGGCGATAACAGTGGATCATGGGGAAACCAGATGCGTTCTTACGTATTGCACCCATATCAAATGGTAAAAGATTTGCGCACCGATTATGAGACAGGAAATACTGGCGCAGTTCTCAACGGAGAAATTGATGACTTCATCGAGGCCGGAATTCGTTGGCGACGAAGTACCGCACCAACTCAGGAGCGTTAGCAGAATTCTTTGGATTCTCAGGATTATCCATAATCCAACGTGAGCCTCACGTAGAAGTGATTTATCTCCTCAAATTTTCAGGAAAATACGGTCATATTTCACCGCTGTCACCAGCACTGTTGCCTAAACTAGGACGATAGATGTCCATCTCAATCTTTTGGAGTGCCAGTGATTCGCTTTGAGAATGTCAGCAAGCTTTATCCTGGACAGGAAAAGGCTGCTCTCGACAATGTAAATCTTGAAGTGACTAAAGGTGAATTTGTATTCCTTGTTGGATTATCTGGTTCTGGAAAGTCCACATTCTTGCGCCTTGTTTTGCGCGAAGAGCATCCATCCGCCGGCACCATTCATGTAGCCGGAAAAGATCTAGGCACTTTGGCCAATCACAAGATTCCAGAACTTCGCCGCCAGGTAGGTACCGTTTTCCAGGATTTCAGATTGCTTCCGAATAAAACTATTTTTGAAAATGTTTCCTTTACCCTTCATGTTCTTGGATTTTCTCAAAAGGAAATCAATCGTGAAGTCCCAGAAGTCTTGGAGCTCGTTGGCTTGGAAGACAAAGCCGATCGCAAACCCAGCGAGATTTCGGGCGGCGAACAACAGCGCGTAGCTATTGCTCGGGCTTACGTAAGCCGACCTGCAATATTGATTGCAGATGAACCAACTGGAAACTTGGATCCAGCAACCAGCGTTGGAATCATGAAACTTTTAGACCGCATCAATCGCGAAGGAACAACCGTTGTCATGGCAACGCATGATTCTGGAATTGTGGATCAAATGCGTAAGAGAGTTATTGAACTAGATGGTGGACACGTGGTTCGAGATCAAGTTCGTGGCGTCTACGGCTATACGGGTTAAGGGGAGATGAGATGCGCGCTCGGTTTTTAATTAGTGAAGTTGGTATCGGGCTTCGTCGTAATTTCACGATGACTTTCGCTGTTGTGATTACGGTCGCAATCTCCCTTTCTCTCCTTGGCATTGGATTGCTTTCTAATGCACAAGTAAGTGCGATGAAAGATTATTGGTATGACAAGATCGAAGTATCAGTTTACTTGTGTGGATCTCTATCTGAAGCACCTTCGTGCGCAGGTGGGGTCATCACTGCCGGACAAAGGTTGCAGATTCAACAAGATCTTGAAGCGCTGCCCGTTGTCGATAGCGTGTATTACGAGTCGCAATCTGAGGCGTTCAAGCGCTTCAAGGAACGATTTAAGGATTCAGCAATCGCACAAAATGTTACGGCAGACCAATTACCAGAATCTTTCCGAGTAAAACTTAAAGATCCTGAGCAATATCCAGTAATCGTGAGTGCCTTCTCGGGTCGCCCTGGTGTCGATGTCGTACAAGATCAAAGAAGTATTTTAGAAAAATTCTTTAGATTGCTAGCCGTCTTGCGAAATGGCGCACTGTTGGTCGGTCTCGCCTCAGTTCTTACAGCCGCATTATTGATCAGCAATACATTAAGAATTGCAGCTTTTAACCGGCGCCGTGAAACGAATGTCATGAAGTTAGTTGGAGCAACTTCTCTCTCCATTCAATTGCCATTTTTATTGGAAGGCGTAATTTCTGCAATCATCGGTTGGGGCATTGCCACGGGGCTGCTGGCTGCACTCAAGAGTGTTATTGATTCTCGCGTTGCTCCGCTTTTGTCCTTCACCAAATTCTTTGGTTGGGGAGAGGTTTGGATTTCCTCCGCCTATCTTCTTGCCACGGGGCTAGCTGTTTCGATTCTTGCATCGGTCTTGACGCTGCGTCGCTATCTCAAGGTCTAAACTCCACGTTATGTGGAACCCAATTACTTCAAAGTGCAGATGGGTTTCACGCATGAGTAAAGCGCAGCCATCATCGATGTTGGACGCCACATGGTGAAAGAAGTCGGACGCAAACTCATTGCGCAAAATAAAAAGGCTCGCCATGACTATTCCATAGAGGATGTATTCGAATGTGGAATCGTTCTCTCGGGCACTGAAGTGAAGTCACTTCGGTTAGGGCGGGCATCGTTGATTGATGGCTATGCCATGGTGCAAGATGGAGAGTTGTGGCTCAGCGGTGTCCATATTCCCGAATACACAGAAGGAACGTGGACTAATCACACTCCTCGACGAAATAGAAAACTCTTGGTACATAAGAACGAACTCAAGGATCTCATTGCAACTACTAAAGAGGGCGGCCTCACATTGATTCCGCTTTCACTTTATTTCAAAGACGGCAAAGCAAAGATTGAATTAGCAGTCGCGCGCGGTAAGAAATCTCACGATAAGCGCGCGGCCCTGATGGAACGTCAAGCTGGTCGTGAAATCGAGCGAGAGATTTCACGCAGACAATCAGGAAAATCTGGAGATCGCTAAATCGCTCAGATTTGATCTATACGCTCAATTGGCAAGCCAACTGCTGAGTAATGATTCAAAATTAGCGTAAACCGGTGCGAAATTTATTGGGTTACCTAATGTCGCTTCTATCTTCTACAATTGCCCCGCGGGTGAAAGATCCTGCGCACAACCATAATTACATAGTGAAGAAAATAACGCTTTAATTCTCAATTTTGGCGACCTTGATTTTGATCAAAAACTAAGGCAGTACAAAGAAATTATTTTTAGAAATACTCCTCAGTGATCGTAAGTTATGTGATTTTCTAGAGTGAGTTCTCTGTCAATCATGCGGTTGTTTTACTCTTGGGGGTGAACGGTCTCGACTTTGGATGTTGGGGCAGGGGAAGCGGGCCGAGGAAGCCAGGATGATCTCGTTAACCAATAACCTGTGCAAAAAACTAAGCGCCAGTACAACTGCCGCTGATTACGCCCTAGCTGCATAAGCTAGCC
>CAFBLD010000006.1_pt1 | contig 131472 bp, 122 predicted proteins | sample 7268071 | NCBI WGS metagenome assembly CAFBLD01 (sample SAMEA6814028, study PRJEB35770) | uncultured Actinomycetes bacterium | biome: Freshwater; feature: Freshwater reservoir; material: water | place: Czech Republic | collected 2016-04-20 | depth 30m m | reverse complement strand
GTAAAGGTAGAGACCAGGCTCGTGACGCTAGTGCCATAGGGAACAGTCAGCGCAATGGTCTTGGCGCTTTCATTGATAGTTCCAGTGACCGTTGGTGAAAGTCCAGCAAAGGAGAAGGCTGTGATTGCTTTAGCTGGGTTGGCAGCAGTGGTGACCGTAACTCTGTAATCCTGTGTACTTTGGTCAAAGGCGGTGACCCTGTAAGTCACATCTGAACTGAAATTATTGGTTGTCGTACCGCTCACTTGCGCTACTCCACTGACAGTTGCGGTTGCCGAATCCGAGACTGTAAATGTTGCTGGCAGGCTGGTGAGACTAGTTCCGTAGGGAACAGTCAGCGCAATGGTCTTGGCGCTTTCATTGATAGTTCCAGTGACCGTTGGTGAAAGTCCAGCAAAGGAGAATGCTGATAGCACTTTGTAGGTTTGCGCCAATGTGGGAACGGTGACTGTTACAACGTAATCTTGATACGTACCATCGAGGGCAGTAATTCTATACGTCACGGGATTTGTGAAAGCGTTCGGACTATCTGCGCTAATTTGTGAAACTGCACCGATTGTTGCCGTAGCGCCAGAGGAGAGTGTGAATGTCGCAATTCGACTACCCACTGCAGAGCCATAGGGAAGCATCAGCGCGACGGTCTTTGCAGTCTGATCTATTGTTGCGACGTACCCGCCGTCTAAAGAAAACGCACTTAGTACCTTGGCATTGCGCGCTAGGGTATCAAGGTTGGTGGTAACAACATAATCTTGGTATGTGGCATACGAGCCAGTCACTCGATAAGTTAAGGCACTTGAGAAGTTATTTGAGGTAACACCGCTAGTTTGTGAAGTTGCTCCGATTTTTGCAGTTGCACCGGATGCTAAAGTGAAGGTAGGAATTAATCCATTTCGATCAGTTCCGTATGGAACCGTAAGAGTCACGGTGTGGGCTGATTCATTGATAGATCCAATTACCGGTGGCGATAATCCGACGAATGAAAAGGCCGTCAACGCAGCCCTAGCTGGAGAAATTACAAAACTGGTTTGCACCGTTGCTCCATCGGCATCGGTAGCAGTGATGAAGATGGTTGCCTGCCCACTAGATCCAGCTAATGTGAATGTCGTAGTGGCGCTGGTGGCTGACGTTGCGGCAGTAGATAACGCAGTTACTCGACTTGGGTTATCCGTTGTAGTTGCAAATTGCCACTGCGATTGTGTTGTCGCATCATCCGATAAAGTAGTCACTGCTGTGTACCCAGCGCCTGCAGCGCTCGCAGGTGATGTGGGTGCGACGGTCACAACTGGTGCCGTGTTGGAACGCGGAACCACGGTATATACCAATCCTCTAACCGCCTGATAGTTGGATGCGCCACCCGTTGCTGCGGTAAATCCCCAAAAAACGCCGTTAACTTGGTTGGTGAAGAGGTTGTAAAGATTGAGACTTGTATTAAATAACTTATCTCCGGCTTCATACGTGCCATTTCCATTTTGATCAAACCAAACTTCCAAAATACCAGCGCCGGTGGGGGTCGCAGGGGCAGTCCAAACGAAACGGACTCTATGCCACAGTCCATCTTCGATGTTCGCTACCCCAACTGCACCAGAAGCAGGGGTGAACATATTGTGCTTTAATATATTGTCTTTAATGCAATCCATTAATCCAACATGATCTGCACCAAGGTCACCATACGGGTAGCCGCCGTTGTAATAAGTATCAAACTCCACCGCAAAGCATGGTTTTGCGTAAGAGCCATCAGAATTTGTCGAACCATCGTTTAGCCCTTGATAGCCCAGACCGCCGCCAGTTGTGCCTGAGGCAGTACTCACAGTTTGCAATACGAATGCTATGCCGTCGGCGCCACCATCATTTTTGCCTAGAAAGATTTCTGCGTTGATATCAAAATTTGAACGAAGGTCCATTCGGTCCCTACTCCATGCAAAGCCTCCTTGATTACCGGGGCTTGTTGTTGTCAACTCAACAGTGCCAGCCGTGTTGCTCGCTAATGGAGAAGAGGTTGCATAGGTAATTGGATAAGTACCCACGCAAGTGGTAACCGAACATTCCTTGGCGTAGCTTCCCGTTACCCGAAAATCATTTACGTTAAACGTTGTCGCATGAGCGGCCGGCAATGCACTCGGAAGGTAAACCGGTAGGATCACCGCCAGTGATGAGAATGCGATGGCGGAGCCGAGAAAGAATCGCGAAATTCTTAATTTTTGTATTCTAAAAAAATTAGGCGGTTTGTTTGACGCGTTGGGGGCTTTATACATAGAAATTATATTTCACAAAATAGCACGAGGAATTCATTGGCCAAACCCCTCCAGTGCCCCGTCTAAGGTTGATCCGCTTTCTTGGGGAAAGATAGCGAAGATTCAGAAGGCCAATTTTAGACTCTGGGGTCGGGGATGGCCAGTTCCCTCGTATGCCAAGCGTGTACTTCCCGAATGAAAAGTGCCTAATCCCACCATTATGCGCCAAGGGCTAAGAAAGGGATCGACACGGGCCCAGAAAAGTGCAATCTCGGAGCCATCAACGCTAGTTGGTAGATGTGAGATTGGATCGACAGCAGGTGGAGAACCAGTCTTACCCGTACTTTCTATGTGGGAGTAACACTATGAGCTGATTCAAATTTGGCAGATGTGAGTTTAGGTGCGGCATAGAAAAAGATGGCACCCCCAACCGCTGCTGCAATGATGAAGGTGCTTCGCAGCGCCCAGTCGCGAGTCAGGAAATGTGAATTAATCGTGACAACCAGCCCCCCGACCAGTGTGCCAATAGGAATCGAACCCCACCCAAGCATGCGATAAACGCTGTTGACTCGTCCAAGTAACTCTGGCGGAATAATGCTTTGGCGAAATGCAACCGTGACTACATTCCACAACACAGCAAAAAAAGTTTCCGCAGCTGTTGCAACCCACACCACTTGCCACGAACTTGTCAGCCCCATCACTAACGTGAATGACGGCATGAAGATCAGTGCGAGTGAGACGGATCGAGCGCTACCGAGCCTGGCTGAAAGTTTTGGCCCAAGCATTCCGCCAGCAATCCCACCGACTGCTCCTGCTGTACCTAGGAGTGCGAAGATGAAAACGGATGTGTGAAGTATTTCTTGAGCATAGAGAATATAAATTGCACCAAAAATTGATCCGGCAAAATTCAGTAGGCCCAGACTGATCGCCAGAGAGCGAATGAGGTCGTGCTTCCACAGCCACGCAACGCCCTCGTTGATTTCGGTGCGGAAGGAACTCTTTGCCCGTGACGCGACAACAGCGTCGATGGCATCCTGGAGATCCGAGTTTGGTGCCACATGAGGTCGATCATTATCGTCGCTAGAAGGAGAGATGGTCGTTTCGCCAACACCTGCTGACTTTGGCTGAAAACTGCCACTTAATGTGGCAATGAGCCCTGCACAAAAAAAGAATGTCCCGGCATCAACAAAAAATGGTAAGGCAAGTGCTATGCCAAGCAACAAGCTGCCTACGGCAGGCCCAATAAAACTATTAGTCAATGACTCGGCAGACCACATGCGGCCATTAGCTTTTTCTAGGTTTTGACTTTCTACCAAAGATGGCATCAGTGTCTGTGCGCTGTTATCTCGAAGGACTTCCATGAAGCCAAAAAGGAGCGCTGTGATCAGAAGCAAGAAATAAAGAGTGAAATGAGTTGATTGCAATTGCGTGATATTTGTAAGGGCCGGTAATGATTTAGCGCCGGCTAAAACGCCAAACCCCACTGCCAAAGTTAATATTCCGCGGAGAAAATCCATTGCAACAATGATCTTTCGACGGTCATATCGATCAGTAATAACACCTGCAGGCAGTGTAAATATCAACCACGGTAATCGTTGCGCTAGAGGAATCAGCGCAATCAGTAGTGGCGAGCGCGTAGTGGCCGAAGCCAGCCATGGGTAGGCAACCAGAGAGATTCCATCACCCAAATTAGATATCGCAGTTGCCGACCAGAGCGTCCAGTAACTAGCTCCAAGCTTTGCTGCTGACTTGGTTTTTGCGGTTATTGCTAACCCAGTGTTTGAGGCTACAGTCGAGGTCGCCCCTGGCATTACTTGAGAAGCAGAGGAACCCTTTTCTTTTGCGGTAGCAGCACGCTTTGCTCCTGAGCCTGCACCGCGCTTTGCTCCTGACATAACGTGAGATTACACGAGTAGTCATCTCTGGTTAGATTGGACAAATGAGTTTCTCCTTCGATATCACCGCAGAAGTATCAGCGGGCAACGGTGCTGCAGCGCGGACTGGACGTATCACTACGCCACATGGCCTCATCAATACTCCTGCATTTATCCCTGTCGGTACTAAGGCAACAGTGAAATCAGTTCTGCCAGAATCAATGAAAGAGCTTGGGGCGCAAGCACTTTTAGCTAATGCCTACCATCTCTATTTGCAGCCGGGACCTGAGATCGTGGATGAAGCAGGCGGCTTGAGCACTTTCATGAATTGGCCGGGGCCAACTTTCACCGATAGCGGTGGCTTTCAAGTCCTCTCCCTTGGTGTGGGATTTAAAAAAGTCCTAGCAATGGACTCGACTACTTTTCGCTCGGATGATGTGATCGCCAAAAATAAGGATCGCCTTGCCCACGTGGATGATGAGGGGGTTACCTTTAAATCCCATCTCGATGGATCAATGCATCGCTTTACGCCAGAGATCTCGATGCAAGTCCAGCACAAAATCGGCGCAGACATTATTTTTGCCTTTGATGAATGCACCACGTTGCATAACACTCGCCAGTATCAAGAAGGTGCTATTGATCGCACCTATGCCTGGGCAATTCGTTGTTTAGATGAACACAAACGCCAAAGCGATGCACGAGGTGACCACCCCTACCAAGCACTTTTTGGGGTACTTCAAGGTGCTCAATATGAAGATCTTCGTCGAAAAGCAGCCACTGATTTGGGCGCCATGAACTCATCGGGCATTTCCTTTGATGGGTTTGGAATTGGCGGAGCCCTTGATAAGCAAGCACTCGGCACCATTGTTGGATGGGTTAACCAAGAACTCCCCCGCGAAAAACCTAAACATTTGCTGGGTATTGGCGCACCCGAGGATCTTTTTGTCGGCGTTGAAAACGGAATCGACACATTTGATTGTGTCTTAGCCTCTCGCATCGCGCGCACTAGCGCCCTCTACACAATGAATGGGCGCTATAACGTTTCTAATGCAACCTTCCGACGCCAATTTATTCCTATCGATGAATCATGTGATTGCTACACCTGCACCCACTACACCCGTGCTTATCTGCATCACCTCTTTCGTGGCAAAGAGATTTTGGCTGCAACTCTTGCCACGATTCATAATGAGCGATTTATTGTGCGATTGGTGGATCAGATGCGAGAGGCCATCACAAGCGGTGATTTTAAAGAGTTGAAATCGCAATTTCTGGGGCGCTATGCCATCCGTCCCGTGAGCTCAGGGGATACTGCGTGATGACTACTTCGCCTATACGCATTCATGCGGTCATCACCCTGACATCTCCTACTGGATTACTTCATCTCAACAAAGTAGCAAGCGTGGTGCGAGTGCTCAATAACATTCGTGGAATCTACGCCGATCTACCAGTAACAATCGCTGTGCCCAAATCAGAAGAATCTACCGTGCAAGATCTATTGGAAAGAGCTGGTTTACATAGTGGTACGAGCGGCGAGACTCATGTGGAAGCAAAAAGCGATATTCACAAGGGTGAAAAAGGTTTAGTCACACCTATGCAAGATGATGGTGGCTCAAGAACTAACCTAGCAAATACCAACATCGTGATCTGCGATCCCACTAGTCCCGTTGATTTAGCCAAAACACTTGCAGACATAATCTCCTCAACCGATGCGCTACTAATTGCTGATGCCAGCACACCGCTGACTCGCCCGGATCAGTTTGAAAAACTCGTGACCAGTTTTAAAGCTGGCTCCGATGCCGTGCGCCCATATATTGCTTTTACTGAAACTCTTAAGATTGTTGATTCCAAAGCCATCATTAAAGAAACATTGGACCGCACGAGCGTGAAGAGAATTCAGAGTCCAGAAATGATTCGGTGCAGCGCCATTGATGTGCAACCCGACAGAGATTTCCAAGGTAGTGCCGGCGGTTGGTCTGTACCACTCAAAGTTGGTGCCCGCGTTGATTATGTTGAAGGGATTCCAGAGGCGCTGCGGATTAATACCGAAGACGATCGTGATTTGCTGGAATCGTTCCTGCACTGGAGAAGTACTAACGCTTAATCTGCTCCGTGTATTTCCAGCACATGCTCTGCAATGATCAAATCTTGTGAGTGCGTGATCTTGATATTTTCTCGTTCTCCAGCCACGGCAAGAGTAACTAACTCGGGGAAATACTTCTCCATGCAGGCAGCTGTATCGGTGCCGATAAAACTATCTTTATTTGCTCTCGTATAAGCCTCAAGCAGCTGCTCCGCTCTAAAGGCTTGCGGAGTTTGTACTCGCACGATTTTCTCGTTACTCACTCGGTCAATTTCGTGTGCATCGACAGCGATTGCAGGAAGTGCTCCCCCAACCTCAAATGCACTCGTTGCAATACTTTCAAATAGAGCACTTGTTGCCAGTGGTCGTGCACCGTCATGGATCATGACCACATTAATGGTGCCATCTTTAATCGCAGGAGCTAAGTGCATCAGCGAGTTGTATTCTGAGCCGTGGCGAGTGTCGCCGCCTTCTATGACTTCAACTTCTAGTTCGGGTAAATCTGTTGCCAAGACTTCATTGGCAATTTCTTTGTCAGCAGCACTTACGACAAGAATGCATCTAAACTCAGAAAAGCTCTTTACCGCATTGGCAATGGAACGAGAGATAATCCGTGTTCCGTCCAGCGGTAACCAGACTTTATTGGTTGAATGTCCAAAGCGAGATCCACTTCCTGCGCCTAAGATCACAATGGCGATGCGCATCTCATCGCTCATGTGTGCACTCGCCCTTTCACTTTTCGATACTTGGTAATCCTTGCTTTAAACCTTTAAAACTTCCTCTGTATCGATTCTTCAATAATTCCTTCTCTTTCAACAATTATCTCGTAGGCACCATGGCACTTGTTTCGCACCTGCTATTTCGCCGGGCCGTAGGTGAGTCCTAAACTATCTTGCAGACGACGCAACTTAACAATCTCACTCGATTCATCTACCTGCACTTGGTCATAGGTAATCAAATCCCCCACCTTGATTGGTTTGGTGACAACCGCTTTAGCGATAATGCCTATAGGAACAAGTTTGTCTGCCTTGGCATCGAGTGCGATATCGGCATATCCGCGGATTGTGTAGCCGCCAATGCCATCGATGACATCACCAGGTTGCATATCTTTTTTCGCCATCGAAACTACCTCGGCCATAAGAAATGGAGCCGACATAGATGGCTCACGATCCAAGATCGCACGAGCAAGAGACAAGGGTGCTTCCACTGATGCTAAATGGAAAGGGCGATAGAGAGCAAAATATGGGCCCTTGCCCAAATTGAGGTAATTCAATTCATCGTTGATGTACTGCTGATCAGTGCGCACAATCACAAAGACACCTGGCGCAACATCGCCGGTGCAGTAATCAACCACACCTGGGCGATCAACGATTCCACCATCTTCGACAAGTGCAAATACATCCTGCAAAGTCTTGATAGATGCTGGTGGGCCAAACATACCGCGCTTGGACAATTGCAACCCAGTTGTATTTGCAAGGGCGACCATTTCGGTCATCGTCTTGGAGCCATCGGTGAAGGAACACAGCATCTTTGGATTCATTTTCTTAGCAACGGCGCGATCTCGCACCGTATCGGGCGTGCTGAGCGGTTCGAAAGGATTGTTCTTTCCTTTGCCTGCGGCAATGATTTCAAACTGTAGGTCGCGAGCAAAATCGACGAGAACTTTTGCCTCCACTGGTTCATCCCCGTGGCACACGGTGTAAACAGCGCCACCTTTCACAGCAGTGGCATGAAGAAGTGGTCCAATAGTTACGTCCATTTCGACATTGAGAACTGCAACATCTTTCTTTGCCAATAGACATGAGTATGCAACTTGCGCTCCAATATCTGGAACTCCAGTTGCCTCAACAACGATGTCAAAAGGAAGTTCTGCAAGGTGATCCACCGAAGTCATACCGGCTGCTTTTCCAGCAAGTAGGGCTGCAGAAATTACTGTCGGGTCATCGCTAATAACGACATTGGTTACGCCAATATCGCCATACAAACTCTTGATTCGATCTGCATGAATGTCTACAACTAGGGACAGCGCAAGACCCGGCATTCTGTTGATTTGGCAACCGAAGCCATGTCCCATCTGACCTGCGCCCACGAGTGCAACGCGGACATCTCGTCCAATCTTCTTCGCATGATCTTGAAGACGTTGGTTATAAGCCATTACAGAGCTCTCGATTCGTCATAGTTGCGTAGGAATTAGTGAAGTCTATCTCTGGCCGTAAATGTAATGACAATTCACGCCTGTCAGCAAGGGCAAATTTGATGTGGCATTTCGCCCCGGCGAAACTATGAGAAACTCCCTCACATGATTGCGACACAGAGCCTTGAATTGCGCGCGGGTGCGCGTCTGCTCGTTTCAAATGTCAGCATCCGCATCAACCACGGTGATCGCGTGGGATTTGTTGGGCGAAACGGAGCGGGAAAAAGCACGCTAGCCAAAGTTCTAGCGGGTGAAACTTTGCCTGCAGGTGGCCAAGTTTTACGAAGTGGCGCCATTGGTTATTTGCCGCAAGACCCACGCACTGGCGATGAAGCTGGCACGGTGGTCGAGCGAATCTTGTCTGTGCGCGGCCTTGATCAGATTGTTGAGCGAATGCGCCAAGCCGAACATGCAATGTCAACGGCACAAGGTGAAGATCTTGAGGCTGTCATGAACCGCTACAGCCGCGCCGAAAGTGAATTCAGTGCTGCCGGTGGTTACAGCGCCACGTCAGAGGCCGAAGCAATCGCAACCTCCCTCGGACTTCCAGAAAGATTATTTGAAGAACCTCTTGATTCACTCAGCGGCGGACAGCGTCGTCGAGTCGAACTTGCACGTATTCTCTTTAGCGGCGCTCAGACACTTCTACTGGATGAGCCAACCAACCACCTTGATGCTGACTCGGTGACATGGCTTCGAGATTACCTATCAAAATATCCTGGTGGCCTCGTAGTGATTAGCCACGATGTTAACTTGATCGAGACAGTAGTAAATAAAGTCTTCTACTTAGATGCCAATCGCAACGTCATTGATGTCTACAACATGGGCTGGAAAAAATATCTTCAACAACGCGAATCTGACGAACACCGTAGAAAAATTGACCGCGCCAATGCTGAAAAGAAAGCTGCAATCCTGGAAAAGCAAGCAGAAAAGTTGCGTGCTAAAGCCACTAAAGCCAAGGCTGCGCAAGGAATGTTTCGTCGCGCTGAGAAATTGTTATCAGGCCTTGATGAGGTGCGTAAGTCTGACAAAGTCGCAAAATTGCGCTTTCCTACTCCCTCGCCCTGCGGTAAGACTCCACTGACGGCAACTGGTCTGAGCAAATCGTATGGATCACTGGAAGTCTTTACCGATGTTGATTTGGCCATTGATAAGGGATCGCGCGTTGTAATCCTCGGCCTCAATGGAGCAGGAAAAACAACTCTCCTTCGGATGTTGGCAGGTGAACTCGAACCAGATACAGGTGAAGTCCTCCCGGGGCACGGCTTAAAAATTGGGTACTACGCCCAAGAACATGAATCCCTTGATTACGAACGTACTGTTCTTGAAAATATGCAGAGTTCCTCACCCGATATTCGCGAACCAGAAGCGCGCAATGTATTGGGTTCCTTTCTCTTTTCAGGTGATGACGTCCATAAGCCCGTCAAAGTTCTCAGCGGTGGAGAGCGCACACGCCTTGCCCTTGCGACCTTGGTTGTGAGCGCCGCAAATGTTTTATTGCTCGATGAGCCTACAAACAACTTGGATCCCGCATCTCGCGATGAGATCTTGGCAGCCTTGGGCGAATATCAAGGCTCGGTCATTCTTGTCTCTCACGACGAGGGCGCCGTGCAGGCGCTTCGACCTGATCGTGTTTTGTTATTGCCTGATGGCGATGAAGATTTATGGAATGAAAACTATCTCGACCTTATTGAAATCGAATAGGAATTTCTAGCAAACGAATTGTAGTCGGAAAGAATTTACTCACTTAAATGTTTTAGTCTTAAAAAAATATTAAGAAGTTAAACTGGATTTCACTTGAGTACTAGGAGTGCTTTGCCGTCAAGCGGGCTTCGCGACGTTTGCGTTGTTCGGCTGGATTTGGCACCGGAACTGCCGCAATCAATCTTTGGGTGTAAGGATCCTTTGGATGCTTCAAAATCGCATCGCGATCGCCGACTTCCACTAAATGACCATCTTGCATCACTGCAATTCTGTGACACAAAATGTCGATCACAGCTAAGTCGTGACTGATGAAAAGGCATGAAAATTTAAGTTGTTCCTGCAACTCTTGCAGCAAATCTAGAAACCTAGCCTGGACAGAGACATCCAGCGCCGAAGTTGGTTCATCAGCAATAAGAAGATCTGGAGTTAGGGCAAGTGCACGCGCAATACCTACTCTTTGTCGTTGACCACCAGAGAGTTCATGCGGATAACGGTTGCGATAGCTGCGTGGGAGTTCAACTTGATCCAGTAGATCTTCAACCTTGCGATTGAGCGCTTCACCTTTTGCGATGCCAGCAAGAAATATAGGTTCGCCAATACTTTCGCCAATTGGAAGGCGAGGATTAAGTGAACTTGCAGGGTCTTGGAAAACAATTCCAGTATGGCGACGGACTGGAAAAAGTTCCTTCTGCGTGGCGTGACTGATATCTGTACCTACAATTTCAATACGACCTTCTTTTATTGGCAACAAACCAATAGCGGCGCGTCCCACTGTTGTCTTGCCAGAGCCTGATTCGCCCACAAGGCCAACAATTTCGCCAGGAAAGATCTCCAAATTAAAGTTTTTTACTGCAGTGAATGCTGGAATGCGACCGCGCTTGGGATATTGAATCGTGACGTTATCCAAGACCAATACCGGCGATGGTTTCGAAGTACCCGAAGTGGCCACCACGCGTTGCGCGCTGTGACCAAGGATTGGCACTGCTCCAATAAGTTCTTGTGTGTATGGATGCACTGGGCGATTAAAGATTTGATCTGCGGTGCCGTGCTCAACCGTGCGGCCATCTTTCATCACCAGAATCTCATCTGCAAGATCTGCGACAACTCCCATGTCATGGGTGATTAATAAAATCGCAGAATTAAGTTTGGTACGAAGGTCTCGCATGAGGTCGAGGATTTCTGCCTGGACCGTAACATCGAGTGCGGTTGTTGGCTCATCAGCAATCAGAAGCCCTGGATCGCAAGCCAACGATTGAGCGATCATTGCACGTTGGCGTTGGCCGCCAGAGAGTTGATGCGGATACTTATCAAATGACTTATCGGGGTCTGGAATATCTACCATCGTTAAAAGTTCTACCGCGCGCACTCTTGCCTCTTTAGGGCCCATCTCGAAGTGATTGCGAATTGTTTCAACAATTTGGAAACCAATGGAATAAACAGGATTGAGGGCTGTCATTGGCTCTTGGAAAATATAAGCAACTTCATTGCCGCGATTTTTGCGAAGGATAGAAGGGTTGGCGCCGATCATCTCTACACCTTTGACTTGAACACTGCCAGATGTGCGAGCATTGTTGGCCAACAAGCTCATCAGCCCTAAACCAGTTGTTGATTTACCAGAACCAGATTCTCCAACAATCGCCAACACTTTGCCGGGTAAGACTTCAAAATTCATATCAATCGCAGCTGGATACCAATTGCCATCTACCCAGTACTCGACAGTGAAGTTTTCTACTTTCAATACAGGTTGCGTCATCGCGCTACTTCCTTTGCGCTATGGCTGGAAACAATATTGCGTGAGACAATAGATGAATGAGTAATCCTGATGTTTTTCGCCCCTGGAGCGGATATTTCATGGCGGGAGTTATCTTCTTTATTAGTGCTGGCCTCACGATCCAATCTGCGATTTCTGGTGGCGCCCATGATCTGCTCACCACAGTCGCATGGGGTACGGCTGCATCCTGTGGCGCGTACTTGATTTTTATCCGCCCCAAAGTCACGATCTTTGATGAGGGCATCACAATTACTAATCCATTGATCGAAATTACTGCTGGATGGCAACGCGTCGAAGAAATCGAAGCCAGATACTCCATGTCGATTCTCGTTGGTAATAAAACTATTTATGCGTGGGCTGCTCCCGCCCCGGGTCGTCACCATGCCCGAAGCGTTCATAAGAGTGAAATGCGTGGTCTCAACCTCGGTGCGAACACCTTGATGCGTCCAGGTGAGTCTCCGCGAAGTCATTCTGGCGCGGCTTCCCAAATTGCCCGATTGCGCTTGGAAGAGTTTAGAAAACTCGGAACTATTAAGGGGCTTGAAAGCCAAGTCAGATACAACTCTGCTGGCGCCACTGTCATGGTGACCAGTTTGGTGCTTGGTCTGCTCTTGAGTGTTATTCACTTTTAGCTCCCTGATTTTCGAGGGGCACTTTTCGAGTTCGCATCCTTTTTGTAAGCCGTGCGCGCTGGCGCGGATCAAAGGCGTCGCGTAATCCATCACCGATAAAGTTAACGCACAACGCAATAATAATAATGAAAATGCCGGGGTACCAAAACAGCCATGGGCGAGTAGTAAATGCATCTTGATACTGGCTGATAAGCAATCCCAAGGAAACATCCGGTGGAATAACCCCAAAGCCAAGATAACTCAACGCCGTTTCAAGCAAGATTGCGCCAGACATCAACAAGGTAACTGAGACGATGATGACGCCTACCGCATTTGGCAAAATGTGTTTAAAGATGATTCTCCGATTGCTTGCTCCCGCAACTCTCGCTGCGTCGACAAACTCACGCTCACGAAGTGAAAGAAATTCACCTCGTACTAAGCGTGACAACCCAGTCCATGAAAACATACCTAAATAAAAAGCTAAGAACATGACGCCAAGGTTTCCAAAATGGAAACCAATCACCGAGCCGATGATGATCGAAGGGATAGTGATGATGAAGTCGGTGAAACGCATCAATACTGCGTCGACCCATCCGCGGAAGAAGCCTGCAATCGCACCAATGACTGTTCCGATTACTGCGGCGATAATTCCAATAATGAACATAACCAAGATTGAGCGTTGAGCACCACGCATCACAAGGGCGAAATAATCCCGGCCAATGTCATCTTGTCCGAATGGGTGGGCGCCAAGCCCTACTCCTGTACCGTCAATAAATTTTGGAATGACGTCAAGAGTTGGGCAACCAATTGAATCATTGGGACAATTTTTATACATCAATTCTGGTAAATCAGTTGTCGAATACTTCCACCACCCGTGATAGTGAAAGAAAAGAATATGCAAGTTCAATGCACTAAATACAAAAATAATGATGCTTCCCAATAAGAAAAGTGATCCTACAGCTGCTCGGTGCCTGATGAAACGGCGTCGAACTATTTGACCTTGGCTCAAACCCTTAGTTTCTAAGTTTGCGATGGAATGATCACTGAAATCCGCAGTGGGATCCATAGCATTGGATTTCTTACCCATCGCTAACCACCCACTCTGATACGTGGATCAAGAGCAGAATAAAGAAGATCGGCAACAAGATTTGCAAATACCGTAAGGAAACTTGTGAGCAAGAATACGCCCATTAACAAATTGAGATCAAAGGAAGTTAAGGCCTGATTAAAAAGCGTTCCCATCCCGACCCAACCGAAAACTCTCTCGGTGATGATTGCTCCCCCGATGATACCGGCGATATCGACAACAATAATTGTCGTTAGCGGAATCATCGTGTTACGGAAGGCGTGACGCATGATGACAGTGCGCTCAGTCAGACCTTTTGCGCGGGCAGTGCGGATGTAATCCTGATTTAAAACATCAAGCAAGGTTCCACGTGAATATCGTGTGTAGCCAGCAAAAGAAATCAAGGTGAGTGCGATTGTTGGCAAGAACATATGGACCAAAATGTCCAGCGCCGTGAACCAATAGTTGCCAGGAGCAAGAAGCGAATTAGCTTGGCTGACTGTTGGGATAGGTCGATAATTGACCGCATCAGTTTCCATATAAGGGCGCCAGGTTTGCATGAATTTATCAACAATGAGCAGAATGCCAATAAGTGATGCAGTCAAGACTGCAGTTCGGATGACAGGACCGCGATCAATCTTTGCAAAATAAAACGAAATCGCTACAGCAAATCCAATTGTGACGAGCACCAGCAATGGGAAACTGATCAGTCGCCCATTAGTGTTGAAAATGTATTGCACGGGGTAATACACAACTGGCCCCATAGCTGCCATTACAAGTGCCGCCTTGAGTGCAGGCCGGTGGCTGATTCCGGTAGAAAGTTGAGTAATTGCAAATGCCACACCAATGCCTGCACCAAGAATTATTACCGGGCCCAGTCCTGGGTGAATAAACCACTTTGTAATTGAAAGGATTTCTAAGAAGATGCCAGTGGAGCTTGCAGCAGCCACGAAGATTGACCACACCCGTTTGCGGCTGCCACTAATTACTGCTGCCCAGAAAATTCCGCTCGCGATGCTCAGCCCAATCAACCACCCCGGCGTAACAGTTGGATGCGAAAGGAAATTATTAAATGTAATTGCAAGGTATTGCTTGAGCAATACGGCGACCCAGAATATTGGAAGGGAGAACATAAGGAATGAAACGAACGTCATAAAGTAATCAAATCGGCTGTACTGGCGAAGCGCGGTAACGATGCCCATGGTGATTCCCAGAAGGATGGCAACAAAAGTAGCGCCAGCAACTAAACGAATCGTGACCGGGATTGCTGCTGAAATTGATGTGGCAACGGGCTGGGCGTTGCGAGTCATTCCAAAATCAATGTGTCCTATAAATACGCCCAAAATCCCTTTGAGCCAGATGAAATAGCGAATGGGCGGCGGAATATTAAGGTGCAAGGATCGTGTGAGAACAAGCATTTGTTGCTTAGCATTCGGTGCGCTGCTCGTGCGAAGCGCTTCTAATGGATCGCCCGAAATCGCCGCCAAGTTATACAAAATAAAACTTGACCCAAATAAGATGACAAAAAGAACTCCTAGGCGACGCATGATGTACGCGAACACGGGAATTCACCTTCTTCGATTATAAAACTGAGTGCATCTCGCTGACGGGGTCAACGACTTCCAAAATTGTACTTGCTGATAAGCGTAGAAGTAGCGTCCAGAGAGTATCTGGACGCTACTTCTTTTTACGCTCTTAAGGGGTGATTACTAAGACTTAATTCTTAGTAGTGCCACTCCCAGTAGTTCCACACCAAGTTAGGTGACAACGGAGCTGGCTTAACGTTAAACAACGCTGAGTTATATGCCGTTGCTGCTGGGTGTTGGAAGATTCCAAGTGAGACTGCATCTTGAATCAAGATGCTGTCGGCCTGAATCCACTTTGCGAGTACTTGTGCTGGAGTCAGTTGAACCTCAAGTGAATGAAGCAACTTATCCATACGTGCACTTACGTAGCCGATGTGGTTATTTCCGCCATCGCTTTGGTAGTTCGCATTGGTACCAGTCTGAGTAACAGAGCTTGGGCACCATGCATAGAACTCAGCATCAAAGGCATTCTGATCTAACTTTCCGCCCCAACCAGAAATTGGTGGTGCAGAAACAGTGAAACCAGCTTTAGCTTCTTCTGCAATCACTAGTGCTGCTTCTGCGGCACGACGTGAGTTGTTAGCAGGCAACATGAGGTTGATCTTGATCGATCCACTTCCGGCTGCAGCCTTTGGATAATACTTCTTGACAAGTGCAAGTGCTGCTGCAGTGCGAGTTGCTTGAGTACCAGTTGTGTACTTAGAAACTCCGCTGCTATTGATCAGTTTGTCATAGCCAGCCTGATCAGGAAGCATGAACTCTGAGTTCACGACAACTGCATCTGGGTTGATTGGCTTAACAATCTTGTCAACAATCTCTTGACGTGGGTAGGCAAGAAGGAATGCTGTTCGCAGGTCCTTACCCTTTTGATTCTTTGCAGCATTTGAGCTCGTTGCGAATGGACCTGTGTAATCAGAGGTTTCTCCTGGGCCAGAACCTTGACGAAGTTCAAGATGCTCGTAGCAAGCGTTAGTTCCACCAACAACAGTGGCGCCTTCAATTGCTTTGAGTTGCTTGACTGAGTCAGCAGTTGGTTGACCTTGATAAATGTCTACCTCTTTATTAGCAAGTGCCTGTGCAGCTGCTGTGCCATCACCAATCATCTTAAAGACGATTGTCTTGATGCCACTAAGAGCTGGACCTGAGTTGTAATTGTCATTGACGCCAAGTGTCAGAGTCTGATCTGAAACTGCACCTGTTACGACGTATCCACCATTTCCAACAAGGAGCAATGGGTTGGTTGAAGAATCTACAGCAGTGATGTTGTAATCCTCGCTCCAGACCTTGCCAATCTTCTTGAGGGCTGCAGTGTTGTATGAGGTGAAGTAATCCAAGAACTTAGCTGTAGCTGCTGTATTCTCTGCAGCTGTTCCAAGAGTCTTCTTGCCTTCGGCCATCAATACAAGAGTGTGAACTGGCGCTGGTCCAGGGCCCATAAGGTCCCAGTTAGCAATTGGAGAATCATAAGTAATTGTTACTGACATCTTGTCAGCACTTACTTCTGGTAGTCCGACAACGTGTGAATCATATGTTCCGCCATAGTTTCCGGAATTGAAAGCCGGTGCAACGTCAGCATTTGTTGGATCACCAAGACCGGCTTTAACCGAGTACTTACTGCTCATGAGAATGTGGCTCAGCAAGAGATCCACAGCAGTAATTGGAGTTCCATCAGACCACTTGCGGCCAGCATTGATTGTGTATTTTACAACCAATGTCTTGTCAGAGGCCTTGCTGACTTTTGCATACGAACCAAAAATTGTGTTCTTAACAAGTTCTTTTTTGTCCGTGTAGTAGTTAAAACCGGAGCCAGTCAGATAGGCAATATCAGTGTTGATTGTGAGGTTGGTATCTGGCGTGCCTGGGTTTAATGATGTTTCGGCGTTACTTGTAACGATTACTACTGTGGTTCGGGTAGCGGCATGAGCAGGAGCAATAACTCCCACAACCAATCCAACCGATGCGACAAGCGCAACAGCAGTACGCGCGAAGCGTGCTGATTTCATTTATTCTCCTAAGTTATCCAAGAGTGTGAAAGGTAATCACTCTGCGTATGAGAAGTCGACCTATCCCACACCCGTCATGATCAAGTGGAGCAAGTCTGCCTCAGCCCAACGGGTTAGTAAACGGGGTGCGGAGGTGAGTTGAGGTGGGGTAGAGAAATTTGTGCGTGAAAGTTCCTCATTCTGGCCTGGTTCATAACGTTTTTGAGATGAATCACTCCGTGGCGCCAGTCCAGAGAAAATGCGGCTTGTAGAGTTCAAGCATCATGATGACGGGGAATACGTGGTGACGATGATCTCTCTGATGTCATCGGCTGATCAGGTAAGTGACGCCCGTCTGCATCGCCTCTGTGGTGCACTCGTCCGACAAGGATTTGAAGTTGAAGTGTGGGCACTTGGCACCAAGTCAGATGCACCCGATGGGGTCGTTTTTCATCAAGCCCTCGGGGGTAAAGGTTTCGCTTCCCGTGTTTTTCGAGATGTAGTTCTGCCTTTTCGTGCACGGGGAACTATTTGGATTATCGTCGCACCGGATTTGCTTCCTTTGACGTGGGCCGTTGCCCGATTGAAAAGAAAAAAGTTGGTTGCCGACGTCCATGAAGATTATCTTCAACTTCTTAAAGATCGTGCATGGGCCCGAGGGGTTATTGGATTTGTTGCCGGAATAATTGCTCGAGTTGCGACAAAAATCGCTGCGAGCGCCGACCTAACCACTGTTGCAGATGTTCAAGTACCACCTTTTAATAGTCGTAATCGACTTGTGGTGCGAAACCTTCCAGATCGTTCGTTGCTCACTCCCAGCGGAGAATTGGATTCCACTCCTCGCGCAATCTACATAGGAGATGTTCGAACATCGCGCGGTATAAGAACTATTTTGCAAGCTGCAGAACAAGCGCCATCATGGCATTTTGATATTGTCGGCAATGTTTCAAGTAGTGATGCAGATTTTGTTGACTCTTGGTGCAAGGCAAGTACTGCGAGTTCTCGAGTGAAATTTCATGGGCGCCTTGCTCCGCGCCAGTCTTGGAAATGTGCACAGGGCGCCTGGGTAGGGCTTTCCCTGCTCGAATCAACACCCGCATTTATGGAAGCCGTTCCCAGCAAGTTATATGAGTACATGGCAAGTGGCCTTGCCACAATTTCTACATCGTTGCCACGATGTGCAGAACTTATAGAAAAAAGTAAGAGCGGAGTCATTGCAAATAACGCGGCCGAAGTTGCGGCGCATTTAAATGCTTGGGTTGCAAATCCTGTGACTTTGATCCAGATGCGTGCAAACGCAGTTACATGGGCCACATCAAATCTCGATAGTGATGCTGAGTACGGTGCTTTCGTACGCGCAATTGGGGCTCTAACTAACAGCCCACGGTAGGCTCTGACTATGGCCAACAAGATCGCCCCCACTGCAGATGTAGATGCAACAGCCACTATTGGCGATGGCACATCTATTTGGCACTTGGCGCAGGTCCGCGACAAAGTTGTTATGGGTCAAAACTGCATCGTTGGCCGTGGTGCATATGTTGGTTCGGGTGTTCGCATCGGAAACAATTGCAAGATTCAAAACTACGCACTTGTTTATGAGCCAGCAATTCTTGGCAACGGAGTATTTATCGGACCCGCTGCCGTTTTAACAAATGATCAATATCCCCGCGCTGTTAATCCGGACCAATCACTCAAGAGCGGTGCCGATTGGCACGCTGTCGGAGTGACTGTTGGAGATGGCGCCAGCATTGGAGCTCGCGCTGTCTGCATTGCCCCGCTGAAAATTGGGGCATGGTCTTTGGTGGCAGCAGGAGCAGTCGTCACGAAAGATGTGCCAGATTTCGCGCTAGTAGCTGGCAATCCAGCCAAGAAAATACGGTGGGTGGGCCGAGCGGGAGTGCCGCTGGAGGAAATCGGAGATAATCGATTCCGTTGTCCATCAACTGGCCAGAATTACAAGGAAATTAGTTCACAGCAATTAGTAGAAGAGAGCGCGTGATGATTCCAGCAGCAAAACCAATGATTGGTGATGAAGAACGCGAGGCAGTAGATCGAGTTTTGCGCTCTGGCATGTTGGCGCAGGGGCCCGAGGTAAAGGCATTCGAAGAGGAATTTTCGGCGCATGTAGGTGGACGCCATTGCATTGCCATGAACTCTGGCACTTCGGCGCTTCATTTGGGATTTATCGCAGCCGGCATCAAGCCAGGCGATGAAGTAATTGTCCCTTCATTCTCTTTTGCAGCAACTGCTAACTCGGTGGTGCTTGCAGGAGCTATCCCTATTTTTGCTGACATAGATCCTAAAACTTTTAACCTGGATCCAGATCATGTAGAAACTTTAATTACCAAAAAGACAAAGGCGATCATGCCCGTGCATCTCTACGGACACATCGCTGCGATGGATCGATTTGATGAGATTGCAGCAAAGTACGGTGTAAAAATTATGGAAGATGCTGCCCAAGGCCATTTAGCATCACTGAACGGCCGCAACTCTGGGGAATTCGGGATCGTTGCTTCTTTCTCTTTCTATCCCACCAAAAACATGACTGCCGGTGAAGGCGGAATGGTTGTCACTGATTCTGCCGAAGTTGCCCGCACGCTGCGTTTACTACGAAACCAAGGTCAAGAAATTCGATATCAAAATGAAATTGTCGGATTCAATACACGTATGACTGATATTCATGCAGCGATAGGTCGAGTGCAGTTACGCAAACTTCCTGGCTGGACAGCCCAACGCCAAAAGAATGCTGCATACCTGGATGCCAATCTCAAAGGTGTTGTAGTTCCATTTGTCACTCCTGGATCTACTCATTCTTATCACCAGTACACAATTCGAATTCCTGGCGGCTCAGCCCAAAAGCGCGATGCTTTCATGGAGGCAATCACTGCCAAAGGAGTCGGTTGTGGCGTTTACTACCCCACCCCAATTCATCGTTTGCAATCTTTTAATCTCACTCTCAACCTTCCTGAAACCGAGCTTGTAGTGAAGGAATGCGTCTCGCTTCCGATCCATCCTTCTCTTTCACAATCAGAGTTGGAAACTATTGTTTCTGTCGTCAATGAAGTTGCGGCAAAGTTGTAACTATGGCTACTAAAAAACTTCGCGCGGGCCTTGTTGGCCTAGGAATGATGGGACGCCATCACGCCCGCATTCTTGGTTCACTCGATGGAGTCGAACTCGTTGCGGTCTCTGATCCAATGGGTGACCCACATGGGGTGGCAGGTGGACGTGAAGTATTCACATCTGTGTCACAACTGATCAAAGCAGGAATCGATTATGCAATGGTCGCGGCTCCCACTGCATTCCATGAAGAATTAGCGCTCGAACTTGCTAGCGCCGGAATACATGCTCTCGTTGAAAAACCTTTAGCAGTTGATACACCTGCTGCACAAAAGATTTATGAAGCATTCAAAGCCAAGGGCCTTGTTGGTGCAGTCGGCCACATTGAGCGCTACAACCCAGCACTTCAACAACTTCGTCTTCGCTTAGATGCCGGAGAGCTTGGCGAGGTTTACCAAATTACTACTCGTCGCCAAGGACCATTTCCTGCACGCATTGCAGATGTTGGAGTTGTGAAAGATTTAGCTACGCACGATATTGATCTGACTGCGTGGGTTGCACGCTCCCCCTTTATTTCAGTTTCAGCACAAACTGCGCATAAATCTGGACGCCCCCACGAAGATATGGTGGCCGTGGTAGGGCAACTCAAGAACGGAATTATCACCAATCACCTTGTTAATTGGCTGACTCCATTTAAAGAACGCCTCACCATCGTTACTGGTGAGCGCGGCGCCCTAGTTGCAGACACGCTAACTGCAGATTTAACCTTCTATGCAAATGCTTCGGTAGATACCCAATGGGATTCTGTTGCAGCATTTCGCGGCGTGAGTGAAGGCGATGTCATTCGTTACGCTTTTGCAAAGCCAGAACCACTTCGAGTTGAACATGAAGCATTTAGGGATGCAGTACTTGGTCTACCCGGGGCACTGGAGCGTATTGTCACAATGGAGCAAGGCCTAGCGACTGTAGCCGTGGCTGGTGCAATCATAGAAAGTGCCAAGACAAAGAAAGTAATTACGCTATGAAGATTGCAGTAGTAGCGCTTGGAAAAATTGGACTACCACTAGCAGTTCAATTCGCAAATAAGGGCCACCATGTCATTGGGTGCGATGTCAATCAAAATACTGTGGACATGATCAATGCTGGTACTGAACCATTTCCAGGTGAAGCCCATTTAGGTGAATACCTCAAGAAAGTTGTTGCCTCAGGTCACCTGCGTGCGACAACTCAAACAACTGCTGCCGTTGAAGAGTGTGACGCAGTTGTCGTTGTAGTCCCATTATTTGTTGATGAAGAAGGTGTTCCCGATTTTGGGTGGATGGATGCAGCCACGCAAGACATCGCTAAAGGCCTTAAGGCTGGAACCTTAGTTTCTTACGAAACAACACTTCCTGTTGGTACAACGAGAAATCGTTTTGCCCCCGCACTTGAAAAGATTTCAGGTCTCAGCGCTGGAGTTGATTTCCACATAGTTTTCTCTCCGGAAAGAGTACTTACTGGCAGAGTGTTTGCAGATTTGCGTAAATATCCAAAACTCGTCGGTGGTATCAATGATGAGAGCACCCAGGCTGGAATTGCCTTTTACGACAAAGTCTTAGATTTTGATGACCGACCAGATTTACAAGAAAAAAACGGAGTCTGGAACTTAGGGTCGTGTGAGGCAAGCGAAATGGCAAAGTTGGCAGAAACCACTTATCGCGATGTCAATATCGCGCTAGCAAATCAGTTCGCGATTTTTGCCGAAACTGCAAACATTGATATTGCGAAGGTCATTGCCGCTTCAAACTCACAACCATTTAGCCATATTCACCAGCCAGGTATCGCCGTCGGTGGCCATTGCATTCCTATCTACCCAAGGTTTTATCTTTGGAATCACCCAGAAGCCACGGTTGTTCGTGCGGCGCGCGAAGCGAATGCGGCTATGCCCGCTCATGCAGTCTCGCTGCTTGATACAGCCATAGGTGGATTGAAAGGTAAAGAGGTAGCCGTCCTTGGAATTTCGTACAGAGGTGGCGTGAAGGAAAGTGCGTTCTCTGGAGTATTCCCAACCGTATCCGCACTCAAGCAAGCTGGCGCACGTGTGCTGGTACACGATCCAATGTATTCAGATGCTGAGATAACTCAACTTGGATTTACGCCCTATGCCATGGGGGGGAAAGTTGACGGAGTCGTCTTGCAAGCAGATCACGCCGAATACAAAACACTCACCTCTCAATCTTTTCCGGGCGTGAAAGCAGTAGTTGATGGACGACGGGCAATGAAATCTAGTAATTTTCCTGGAGTGGAATTTAGAGTAATCGGAGCTGCAGTTAGCTAAATCTTTGTAGCCCTGCTGAACTCAGTTTTTGTAGAACTGCTGAACTCATTTTTTGTAGAGCCGTTTAAATAATCTTTCTCAGTGCGCTGCGCTAACTACATTGAAGGGCAGGTGCTGCCTAGGCAGCGGAGAAACTGTTGCAATTCGGTTGTAAATTCGTACTAAGTTTTCAGCTTGTCGCTCCCAACTTCTTTCTTGCAAAACTGCATCTGTATAAACGCTTTGGTATCTGTGCCTATTTGCCAATACTTTTTTCACTACCTGCGTGAAATCATCAACATCTTCAGCAACAAAAACTTCTCCATTTCCAAGGCGCCGTACTTCTGCCCCCATGGTCTTTACATCACTCACCACAATCGGCAATTTAGCCTGCATGTATTCGCCAAATTTTGTGATCAGCGAAATCTCGTGATTGAGTTTGTGGTGAATTGGAATCAATCCAATGTCAGCTAAAGAAAGGTATGAAACTAACTCAGAATTAGGTACGTATGGTAAAACGTGGAAGCGATCCTTTACCTCTGAAAACTGATTTTGAAGATCTATTACCGTTTGATTCTTTGGATTCGCAATCAACGCAAGATGTACACCAGGCAGCGATGGCAGTGCACGAAGAACGGTCGCTAATCCACGCTGTGGCGCAACTGCACCTGAATAGACGAGCAAAGGCACTTGGGAGTCAATTTTGCAATCAGTTCTAATATTTCTCGTAGAAGGTTGCTGACCATCAAAGAGTGGGTCGTTAGCCACTAATTCTGGACGCTGCGTAATTTCTAAGTGGGGAATCAGGAGCTCTGACATGCCTTCGCTCACGGACAAGATGGCCGCAGACTTTGCAGCGTATTTCTTTTCTTCGCGCGTGTAGACGTTTCTCAGTGGCTGATTGAGGTGTGAGACTCCTGGTACATACTCATGTGCGTCATATACCAACTTTGTGATGTGGCCTTGAGTTGCGAGATATTCAACTAATGCCCCGGCTACGGGCAGCGCCGTGTAATCATGCGCATGAATCACATGAGGTTTTAGCGAGAGCGCTATAGGTTTGAGAGTTGCAAATGATCGAGAAAAATTTGGGATCACGGGTTCGCGAGCTGGCATATATTTTATAACAAATCTACGTCGATAGTATTTGAGCGCTCGTAATATTTTCGCAATACCCATCTGCTTTACGACAATCTTGAGGTGTACGCGATCTATTCTGGAATATCCAATTCTCAGCGAATCATCATGCAAATTTGGCCGAGCGCCACAAACAAGGACGTCCCACCCAGCGTTTCCTAATGACCATGCACATTTGAGAACACGAGAATCTTCTACTACGCCGTTAAAGACGATATGCATGGCGCGTGGCGAGGATTCCATATGATGAATCTATACGGACATCCTGAGGGTTACCAATACTTACCCGCTGGCGAGTGTTATTCCTCGTAATTAGAGAAATACCTTTCTCGCGCGCCTTCAGTTAGAATCATGATGTGGACCTTCAGAAAGTAATTCTTTATTACGGCTTTACGCCGATTTCTGACCCAGAAGCAATTCGACTCTGGCAGCAGAGCTTGTGCGAATCACTCAATCTCAAAGGTCGCATCATCATTTCTCCACATGGGATCAACGGAACGTTGGGCGGGGACATGAGCGCGCTGAAAAAATACGTCAGCTCTACCCGAAAGTACCCAGGCTTTAAGAAGATTGATTTCAAATGGTCAGAGGGAACTGGAAATGATTTCCCGCGCCTTGCTATTCGAGTGCGCGAAGAGCTTGTAGCATTTGGCAATCCAAATGAATTAGTGGTTGACGAAAACGGTGTTGTCGGTGGCGGAGTTCACTTACGCCCCGATGAGGTTAATAAATTGGTGGAAGAGCGTGGCGATGAAGTTGTCTTTTTTGATGGGCGCAATGCGTTTGAAGCAAAAATTGGAAAATTCCACAACGCCATCGTCCCTGATGTTGCAACATCGCGAGATTTTGTAAATGAAATTGAGAGTGGAAAATATGATCATCTCAAGGACAAGCCTGTTGTCACATATTGCACCGGAGGCATTCGTTGTGAAGTTTTGTCCTCCGTCATGATTAATCGCGGATTTAAAGAGGTCTACCAGGTCAAGGGAGGCATCGTGCGATATGGCAAAGAAGTCGGCGATGATGGATTATGGGAAGGCTCGCTCTATACATTCGATGATCGGATAGCAATTGATTTCTCCCCCAAAACCAAAGTTATTGGGGAGTGCGACAACTGCGGAATCCCGACCAAACAGTTCTACAACTGTGCAAATAAGTCATGCCACAAATTGATCTTGCTCTGTAAATACTGTGCGGCCGATGATGTCAGTAAAGGCTGCGGCCATGACATGTCACAAGCTTTTGATTCAGAAATGATTGGTTAGAGCCCTTAACTACTAGTAGCAGTCGATAGTTAGGCCACCGTCGACGACGAGCTGCTGCCCAGTCATAAATGATGAATAAGGAGAGGCTAAGAACATAACCGCTTGAGCGATTTCCTTCGGCGAGCCAATCCTTTTCATGGGGTATTCCTTTTCAACACTTGTTCTAGCAGCCTTTGGGTCATCAAACATCTCAAAATATTCCTTTACCAATGGAGTATCTATATCCCCGGGACAAATTGCGTTCACTCGAATTCCGCGATCTCCGTACTGAACAGCTGCTGCGCGGGTTAAACCAAGTACCCCACCTTTGGCCGCGCAATAGGCAGCGAGCATTCCATCTGCAACAAGTCCCAATATCGAGGCAACGTTCACTATATTGCCTCCTCCTGTTTCTAGCATGGCTAATACTGCGTGCTTGGTGCCAAAAAATGGACCTTTAAGGTTTACGCCAAGAATTCGATCTAATTCTGCTTCTGTTGTTTTTGCTAACTCTTGGCTGACTGATACCGCAGCATTATTGACCATCACATCTAACTTCCCGTGGCTTGCGACAACGGAGGAAACGAATGCAGCAACCTCACTTTCTTGAGATACATCCACTTTCTGAAATTTGGCGCCAATTGCAGACATATTCTTCTGCCCTGCCTCGACATTAACATCGCATCCAAAAACGTTCGCGCCAGCCTCTGTGAATTCAATGGCAAGTGCGTGGCCAAGGCCTGAAGAAACACCAGTAATCGCAACTGACTTTCCTTTGAAATTCATTTCTGATTTCCTTTCTCATCAAACCCTTGAATTTCTCCATGGGGCTTAAACGCAATTAATTTAATTGCAGTTTGAACATTGTGACCCGGCTCGAGCTTCCTCGAGAATCCTTGTTCGATAGCCTGATCCAATCTTGCTGGTCGGCCAGTCCATGGTTCAACTACGGCCGTTCTAATGCCTCGCCAACCACCGTCAACAATCCAAATGTGCACGTGCGAAAAGAGTTCTTGCTCAAATTGCACGCCAAAGCCCCAGTCGCTTTTTTCATCTGAGACAGCCAACCAGCCATCCGATAAATCCGATAGGTAAAGGTGGTTCCAGGTGATTGCAGTTTTGCCAGGCGGTTGAGAAATTGAACGTATGGGCCAATTTTGTGGTTTGCCACCACTGTAAAAATCTTCTGAAAAATCATTTTGTTTTATACCATCGCCATGCCATGCGAGCTTTGCTGGCACAGAAATCTTGGTATTTTCTCCAATTGGTAGGGCAGGGTGGAATCCCCACAAATAATCAAAAGCAACATAGCCAACGTTAGTAATGGAATATTCCAATTCGAGATACTGACTATCAGGCAACAAGCGCATGGTTCGTTCTAATTTGAATGGAGTGATGATTCCAAAGCGGGTAAGCGTTATGGAGTGTGGCGAAGACTGTGTTACTTGCCAAGGAAGTGACCAGACCTCACCTAAAAATGGGAGCTCTTCGCCTTCTACTAGGCACGGGTGGCCAGTGGGGAATGCATCGTCGATTCCCCCACTCCACCAATTGTCAACGTTTAAGCCAAAGGTCGGATGGCGAACTTCTACTCTCGGATGATGAAATAGGAGATCTTTCTTAATTCTCTTGTCAAAAAACTCATTGATCTTGGCACCAATTTGTGGAAGGACCGCAACTCTTAGAAACTCGTTTTCAAGAATTACTACATCAAATTCTTGAAACTTGCCTCCAAGAGTTACGGTCCCCACTTCAAACGGTGTAATTACCCTCTTCTTTCTTCCTTTGCGACTTTAGTTTTCGTTAATTTCTGGGGCAGGACCAGTCAAGACTTTCTTCATCTTGGCTGAAGGGAACAAGACGTAAATGAGAGCAATAATGCATGGTAGGACTCCAAATACCACGATGCTCTTACCTTCTTTCCAGCCCAAGCCCCACAGGCTCTGGAAAAAAGTCTTGTTAATTAAGTAAAGAATGAGTGCAATACCTACTACCGGAATGATTCCGTGAAGGAACCAATTGAATTGCTTCTTCTTCCAGAAATAGACCATCGATGACAAGTGCACAAACAAATAAGTCATCAACGCAAACCAGGCAATACTTCCAGCCCACCAGATAAAGGCAGCATTAGGATTTCCCAACCAGATTGAAACAATTGCAATACCGGCAATCGTTCCGCCCCATACCCAGTGAAGTGCTTTCACAGGAACATGAGCAGCATTAACGCTGCCTAATGACCCTGGTAGTACACCTTGGCGACCTTGGGCATAGAGCACACGGGATGCGCCTACTGCACAAGCTACAAGTGCGCCTCCGAGTGCTGTCATACCAGTGAAGTCAACGAGAATCTTTGCTGAGCCCCAGTAGTCACTAGCAATTCCAGTGGCTGGAGTAAATCCTGAAGCCATCAATTCTTTAACCCGAGATACTGGCTCAGAAATTGAGAAGATCCACGAACCGATGATCCAGAATGCACCAACGCCAAGAGTTACAAGGATTGTGGCTTTAGGGATCAATTTAGTAGGTGATTTCGATTCCTCTGCTGCAGTTTGAAGTACATCAAACCCAGTAAAGGAAAGAATGCCGAAGATCATCGCGCCCCAAAATGCAGTAGCTCCACCCGTGACATTACTTGGGTTAAATGGAGCGGCACTTATTCCGATTCCATGCTTTGCTCCTGTGAGGAGAATTGTCAGTAACAATGCAACAGCAACAACAACTTCGATCGCCATAAGAGTTAAGGCGGTCTTCACTGAAATTGAGATGCCTTTATACGTTGCATACATGGCAAGTGCGGTAATTAGCGCTGCGCCAATACCCCATGTCCATAGTCCAGGGTGTTCAATCCCAGCAACGGTAAGTAAATCATTAAAAAACATTCCGAAAAGAATTGGCTGCAAGATGACGGCCACCATGTAATACAAGGCCATCACGATGCCCGTCCAAGCACCAGCTTTTGGAGAAAGAATTCTCCAAGCCCAAGTGAAAGCGGCTCCCGAAGATGTCATATGTGAGGAAATCTGCGCATAGCTAATTGCAGTTGGCAGAGAAATTACTAGGGCTGCAAGAAATACGAGAGCGGTGGGAAGACCAACTCCGGCTGCCATGGGACCCCAGTTGAGATAAATACCTAATGCCGGAGCCATCATCGCTGCTCCAAGAACTGCTAAACCAGCAACTCCAAGGGTGCCAGATTTTAATCCTTTCGCATCACTCATTGAACTCTTCCTTCTTATTCATATTGGGTTGTATTGCTTGGCACGGCGTGCAAGCAGGTGGCCAAAATTGTCCATCTGGCACAAGGAAGAGTCAAGGAACTCAGGACTTGTAAGCGCCTCTATTATTTTGACACTTAGACTTGCAATAGTTTTGACGCTGAACCCAGCGAGGCAATCCGCTAGGTGGAATAACTGGGCTTTATTCTTTGGCAAACTCCTGCAGCGCTTTACCGCTCAGCCTAAATACAGTCCACTCATCCATAGCTTCTGCACCGATTTCTTTGTAGAAATCGATGGAAGGTTGATTCCAATCTAGTACCCACCACTGAAATCTTTCATATCCTCGCTCTAGGGCGATCATGGCCAACTTCTTCATGAGTGCTTTTCCAAAACCTTTTCCGCGCCATTCCGGAAGGACAAATAAGTCTTCTAGATAAATTCCTGGCTTTCCAAGCCATGTGGAGTAATTCAAAAACCAGAGAGCAAACCCAACAACCTTGCCATTTTCATCGGCCACATGACAGAAAGCGGTCGGGTGATCTGTAAATAGCGAATGTTTAATATCTTCACCTGTTGCCAAAACTTCGTGTGAGGCTTTTTCATAGTGGGCTAAGGCATGGATTAATTCCATTATCACTGGCACATCTTCCGCTGTTGCCTCGCGGATTGTCATATCGATGCACCCTTCCTGTTCATCAACCAACCTTCATCCCACCGTCCCCATCTTAGTAGCAAGCCAATGGTTAAACATTTGTATTTCAAGGGATGCAAGGCCCTTTGAGGAACTTCACTCGCCAAACCTACCGATGTTTATGAATCTCCTCAGATTCATAGATTTTATTTCCCGATAGTGGCTCTTCCTCGCTCGCTATAGAAACAAGATTACTGCTTAAGTGCGCGTGAAAGTGCACCACCACTTCAACTATGATTGTGGAAGTGATCAGCGCTTCTTGAAATGAAAGGAATCCACAATGACTTTAGCAGTGCGTCCCTTAGTTGAAAGCGATAAGGCTGCCTGGCTTCCACTTTGGCATGGTTACCTTGAATTTTATGAGACTGTATTAGCTGACGCGCAGACCGAGCGCACATGGTCGCGGCTCATGGATCCTGACTACAACTCTCACGGAAAAGTTGTCACCGTCGATAATTTAGTTGTTGGAATGACGCACTATTCCTTCCAAACCTCTACGTGGGCTAAAGAAAACTATTGCTACCTTGAAGACTTATTTGTAGTGCCCTCATCTCGCGGTAGCGGACTTGGTAAAGCCTTGATCAACTCAGTTCTGGAGGAAGCCAACGCGAGCGGATCTAGCCGCCTCTATTGGAATACAGATGCTACAAATGCCACCGCAAGAAAACTTTATGACACTTTCACTCAAGTTTCTGGAAAAGTTCAATACCGAATGCGGCTAGAAGAAAGATAGGCTTCGCTGGGCGATCAATACGCGCACCGGATATATCAGTACTCGTTGAGGCCCTTACCTTTAAGAATCATAGGTGCGCATCTTTCAATCCTTGCATCACGGGTCTTCTCCTGCTTTGCTGAAGAAAAATGAAGCACATAGGCGCGTTGACGTCCAGGAGTTAATTTCTTAAAAGCTGGCGCCAAGCCAGGAATCTTCTTCAATGTCGCCAGAATATCCTTCGGAATGATCAAATCAGAAGGCTTGCGCAATTCAACCTTTATTCCTGCCTCTTCAACATTAATTGCTTCGGAAATATAAGACTTAAGAGTTCTCCTCATTTTAATTATCTGGCTCGCGCTGGTAAATCGAATCTGGCGTCCAGATTGAACATTAGCTGTCTGCTGAATGAGGATGGCCTTGTCGTCTTTCAAAAGCGCACCTTTGAAAAATAGAATTGCGCAATATTCCTTAAATCCATGAATCAAGATGACGTTGCCATTTTTGAGGGTGTAGCAAGGATGGCCCCACTTTAAATCCTCGGTTAATCCAGAATCCAAGGCTATCTCTCGAAGCAACTTAAATTCTTCCTCCCACTGAGTTGCTTTGCGCAAGAAAATATCAACTTTACGATTCATACTTATGACTTTACCGAAACTTTTCGATTATTGCGATTTTTCTAGAGAATTTGGGGTTACTTAGACACTAGCCCAGTGCTCCACTATTGGTGGTTTGGCAAAATATCCACCAATTATTGAACGCCATTGCACAAATAGTTCACTCTCTCGGAAACCAATCGTGTGGTCTTCGAGAGTTTCCCAGCGAATGTGAAAGCAGTATGTGTTTGGTTGTTCAATCCCTTTTTGAAGTTCGAAATCCACATAGCCCTTGGCTTGAGGAAGAATCTCAGCGACCGCTTTTCTCACTGCCACTTCAAATGCTGTGTGATTTTCGGATATTACTTCAATGAAAGCGATTTCTGTGATCATGGGTAGAGTCTAGTTAAGAAATGCCATTCGGAGTAAGAAGGTTGTGAAACTCTCTCGAAACTGTTAGGACTGTGCCAAGGGAAATCTTGGACTAGGCACACTCTTCGGAGACGACGGGGTTTGAACCAGTTCCGGTGGTTTGGCAAAGCATTAAAGGTTCTTATCAGCCCAGATACAAACGGCATCGTAATGAAACTTGCCTAAGCCCTTTGCAATTTCCTCATAGTGGTCTCTATACGAGGACGGAAGGATGTAACTCATCGCGAGTGACTTGTAGGCCTCTTTCGTTGGAGTCCAGAATTGAAGTATGAAATCGTAATGTTGCTTCACTAGAGCCTGAACGCTCTCATCCCCTGCGTGAACTCCCTCAGCCATTTTTGAAGCAAACTCAGATGTTAATTCGCCGAATACTTGAGTGAATCTCTGCTCTTCTTCTTTTGAATGCTTGTTCTGATATTGCTCAGAATGGATGCCAAATTTCACAAACTCATTCTAATTCTTGCCCACGTTTTTGCCCACAAATATTCATAAATTTTGTTTGAACCTGTAATAGAAAAGAGACCAACTCCGCACGGGAAATGGTCACTAATCACTAATTTAAAGAAGAGTCGCCCTAGAAGCCAATGAAATTGGAAAGGGCCCCGATTTCTCGAGGCCCTTCCATGCAAATCTGGTGCAGCTCATTTGATCATTACCAATAGATCGAGCTGAAACAGTTAAGACTGTGGTGGAGACGACGGGGTTTGAACCCGCTCCGATGACTTGGTAAATCAACAGGCTGCCAATTACAACACGCCCCCATCACGAGAGCGAAGTTACGCAAGTACAGAGCAACGAAATATTGAAATAGAACAACCTGTGGATGAATCAACACTGTGGAAAGCAAAAGGGACTTGGCTATTAACCAAGTCCCGATTACTACCAAGTCATCGTGGTGAAATTATTGCATAAACCTGCAGTTACTGGCAGTAACTAAATATAAAGAAGAGTCGCCCTATAAGCCGGACACATTCCATTTACGCTTGAAAACACGCACTTGCCCTCACTTTTGCCCTCAAACTAAAACAAAGCTAAACAAAGAGTCGCTCTATAAGCCGGAAAGTCTTGTTTTATTAGACTTAAAAGGGTTAAATCTGTTATGAAGAAATTGACCGCTCCAGGATCTAAAAGATATTTTTTTCCAATTCTTCTCCTCACACTAACAACTTCTGTAACTCCAGGATATGCCGAGCCACTCACATCGGCTGATAAAGAGGTATTAAGAGATTCGATTGCGATTTCTGCTAGGCAAGATTTTTTAGCTCAAGTTTCTAAAATGACAACTAAAACCTCTAATCTTGTTTTCCATGTCGATCCGCTCCTGAATGAAACTCTCACTCGTCAAATTGAGATTGACTCACAATTTTCTTCAGATTACTTTGCGAATTTGCGCCCAATAGAAGAAAAAGTGCAAATCTATATGGCACCTACAAGCGATTTTCAATATTTTATTGACAATTTGGAACCGACACTAACTGAGCAAGGTAATTATGGAAACTGGATTAAGAATAAGGCCAATCAGGCCAAGCAAGATCCGCTCTTCATGGGTGGAGGCGCACCGGAGCACGACAAGAATGGTGATGGCGTCTTTATGATGTACAGCCCAAATGACATGCAACCCGGAAATAGTGCATGGAGCGCATTAACCAGTCATGAATTCACACATCTTGTTCAACGAAAGATTATGCACCAAGATTTCTCTCCCCTTTACAGTTGGATGGTAGAAGGCCAAGCAGATTACATTGGGGGCAACATCGGTACGCGCAATAGCAATCTGGCATTTGCGAGTTATTGGGCTGGATTGATACAGACTGTGGCTAAAAATTCTAATCATCCCGAAATGCTTAGTTGGAGTGCCACAGAATTCGTGAAGTGGTTTGAAGATAATGAAGTTACGCTCGATCCAAGTACTGGAAAAGTTGGTGATGTCGGCACTGAAACTTATGTCTTTGGTGCCATTGCAATGCAGTATTTGTACGGAAGTTATGGATCTGACGCCGTTAATAACTTATTTAAGAATTTTGCTAGCAATGTTGGTCCTCAATGCCCGCGAGGAGCTAGCGAAGGTAATCCAAATTGCACACCCGCAAGAAATACCGCTTTTAAGAAGGCAATTGGAATTAGCCTTTCTGATTTTTATCCAAAGGTCGCTTCATTCATAGTGCAGCAAATTTCTTGGTCTAATGAAATTTCGAAATCACTTTCAAGCGACCTCTTAACATTCGCACCATCGCCGTTTAGCCTCGAGCAACTTCAGCCACCATACAAAGGGGTTAGCAAGCCAGTTAATAAAGGCATTACCTTTCCGCCAGGTCCCGCACCTGGAAAAACTTGTCCTAAATTGAAAGCAACTGCCAAATTATGGGGTGCAAAAATGACTTGTACCAATGGTCTTTGGAAGCTCAATCCTGGCCAGGTCTTACATCCACCTAAATAACAGATTTACTCAACGCAGAGTAAATATAAAGAAGAGTCGCCCTATAAGCCGGATCCTGTCGTTCTTGCGAACGGATCACCATCCATCTAGTTACGTAATTGCTTACGTAATCAAGCGACCTACCCGATAGCTCGAACGAGCAGTTCTCAAACGCTATCTGTCTGGTCTTGCTCCAAGTGGGGTTTACCTAGCCATATACGTTGCCGTAAATGCTGGTGGTCTCTTACACCACCGTTTCACCCTTACTCATTTGCATGAGCGGTCTGTTTTCTGTGGCACTGATCCCGCGGATTGCTCCGGGTGGGCGTTACCCACCACCTTGCTCTCTGGAGTCCGGACTTTCCTCGGTGCTTACGCAACGCGGTGATCCGGGCGACTCTTCTTGGAAGAAGGTTACGGCACTAGTAGATAGGAAGGAAATCCACGCTCGCGTACGATGCAGACATGGCTGAATCTAAGTTGTCACACGATCCGCAATGGACGCGTGCCAATACTTTGTTTGTGCCAGATAGCAATCCCAGTGGATCGTGCGATGTTGCACTCATCGGGATACCCGCGCACGAATCTTCACTTTCTCCAACCTCTGCAGACCAAACACCTATCGCAATTCGAAACGCCCTTGCACGTTACTCAACTTATTCGAGTGCGCGAGATATCGATCTTCGAGAGATTACTCTGCGGGATCTTGGGGATATCGAGTCGCCAGATCATGAAGCCGGTGAACAAAAGGTTGCTCGCGCTGTCGTCAATGTTCGAAGCCAGAATAAGTTATTGATCGCACTGGGTGGAGATAACTCCATTACCTATTCTGTGGCAAGTGGGCTGTGGCCTGATTTGTCTAAGATTGGACTCATTACCTTAGATGCGCATCATGACCTTAGAGATGGCGTCTCCAATGGTTCACCGGTCTGGCGTTTGATCCAAAAGGGACTGCAAGGTAAAAATATTGTTCAAATTGGTCTCAGTGATTTTGCAAATAGCCGCGAGTACGCAGCCCGGGCAAAAGATGAAGGCGTTCATGTAATAACAAGGGATGCGCTACGCAGTAGATCAATGGCCGATGTCATGGCCCAAGCACTTGAGATTGCCGGAGCAAATGGCCAAGAGATCTACGTAGACCTAGATGTAGATGTCTGTGATCGCTCTGTTGCACCAGCGTGCCCAGCATCTGTGCCTGGGGGCATCAGCGCCGATGAATTACGTCAGGCTGCATTCTTATCTGGCGCGGACAAGAGAGTTCGAGCAATTGATATCACTGAAATCGATGCCGCTCTTGATACTCCAGATCAGCGCACGATCAGATTAGGTGCACTCTTAGTTCTTGAAGCTGCGTGCGGAGTTGCAACCCGCAGGAGTTAGCGCAAATCCTTAATAACTTCTTTAGCCGCTGCAACAACTTTGCCTGATTGAACCAATATCACTGCTGCTTCTAGCTCGGGTGATAAGAATCTGTCTGGACCAACACCAGGCACAACCATGCGCAGCTCCTTAACAACTCTTGCTGTTGCCGGCGATGGCATGAGCCCCGTGCGAAATTCGATAGCTCTTGCCGATGTCACTAATTCGATGGCCAAAATACGTGCGAGATTTTCAACAACTTTACGTAGTTTGCGCGCAGCACTCCAACCCATCGAAACATGATCTTCTTGCATTGCAGATGAAGGAATCGAATCAACACTTGCAGGCGATGCTAGGCGCTTGTTCTCGCTGACTAATCCTGCTTGTGTGTACTGCGCAATCATGAGTCCAGAATCAACGCCTGGATCATGAGCCAGAAATGGTGGAAGCCCCGATGAGCGATGCTGATCTAGCGCCCGATCGGTGCGGCGCTCTGCCATTGAACCAAGATCTGCAGCCGCAATAGCAAGAAAATCTAAAACATAGCCCACGGGAGCGCCATGGAAGTTGCCGTTGGATTCAATTCGACCATCTGGCAAGACCACTGGATTGTCTATCGAACTCGAGAGTTCTCGCTGGGCAATCGTTGATGCATATTCAATGGTGTCTCGTACGGCACCTGCAACTTGCGGTGCACAACGCAACGAATACGCATCTTGCACGCGAGAATCATTTTCTAAATGCGAAGCAACAATGCCTGATCCTTGAAGTAATGCATAAATATTTGCAGCACTAACCGCTTGTCCTACTTGTGGGCGAAGCGGTGCATGAAGATCTGGCGCAAAGACTCGATCGGTGCCCAGCAATCCTTCGATACTCATTGCAGCAGTGATATCGGCAACGGTGCACAAGGCTGCTAGATCAGCACAAGCCATAATCAGCATCCCGAGCATTCCATCAGTACCGTTAATGAGGGCAAGGCCTTCTTTGGCCTCTAGCCCAATGGGCTTTAACCCTGCCGCTTTAATCGCATCAAGTGCAGCAACTTCTTTGCCTGATGCATCATGCACTCTTCCCTCTCCCATCATTGCAAGTGCGCAATGAGATAACGGGGCGAGATCCCCGCTACACCCGAGGGACCCAAATTCGGGAACAACCGGTGTGATGTTTGCATTAAGAAAATCTGCATAAGTTTGAGCAAGTGCAACCCTGACGCCAGTGCGACCAGATGCCATTGTGCGAAGTCGCAAAAACATTAGGGCGCGAACGACTTCTTGCTCAACTGCAGGACCTACACCTGCGGCATGTGAGCGGATTAAGGACTTTTGTAATTGAGTGCGGTCTTTTACATCGATATGACGATTAGCTAATGCGCCAAAACCAGTCGAGACGCCATAAACCGGAACCCCGCCCGCTGCATAACTTTCGATAAATGCCCGAGATGCATTCATCGCAGCAACAGATGCGGGTGAGATAGTCACCTTGGCGCCGTGGCGAGCAACTGCAATGACTTCGTCAAATGTGACGCCATGAGTGCCAAGGGTTACTGATTTATTTAATGTGGAGGCCATCTCGCCATACCTGTTCTACTAAGTTAACACCGGGGCGATATGCCAAGTGAATATATGAATCAGAACTTAAGAGGCAAAAATCTGCTCGAGCACCTTCAACTAAATGTCCAATGTCATCTCGGCAAAGGGCTTTGGCTCCTCCACGAGTTGCCGCCCAAAGCGCTTGCTCGGGAGAAAAATGCATCTCGCGAACTGCAATTGCAATAATGAAAGGCATGCTTGTTGTGTAAGAACTGCCGGGATTGCAATCTGAGGCAATCGCCACGGTAATACTTGCCTCAAGCAGTGGGCGAACATCTGGATATGGTGATCGTGTAGAAAATTCTGCACCTGGCAAGAGAGTGGCCACTGTTGTAGAAGCTGAGAGGGCCTCGATATCTTTTTCACTCAAATGTGAAACATGATCCACAGAAGCAACACCAAGCTCCACCCCCAAACGCACTCCATGGCCTTCTTGAAGTTGGTTGGCGTGCAAGCGGGGCAACAATCCCTTTGCCATTCCGGCTTTCAAAATAGTGCGGGCGTCATCGACAGAAAATGCACCTTTATCGCAAAAAACATCAATCCACTTAGAAAAAGGAAGCGCAGCATCGAGCATCGGACCGCAGATTAAATCCACATAATCTTTTGGGTTCTTTTTGTACTCAACTGGCACAACGTGTGCGCCGAGAAAGGTTGTCTCATCACTGAGAGCTTGTGCAATTTCTAAGGAGCGTGCCTCATCTACAACTGTTAGTCCATAGCCAGATTTAATTTCAATTGTTGTTGTGCCAGATTGGAGCGCTTCGTTAAATAAGCCTTGGGCAATTGAGGTCAACAATTGGTTACTTGCAGCGCGCGTTTTCTCGACGGTATGTGCGATTCCGCCCGCGGTATAACTCTCGCCCAACATTCTGGCGCGAAATTCTTGACTGCGATCGCCTGCAAAAATTAGATGTGTATGGCTATCTACAAATCCTGGGATTACCGCTTTACCCTGCGCGTCAATTTTCTTCTTGATGTGATGAGTTGGGGCATCTGAATCCGGGCCAGCCCAGGCAATAACACCGTCTTCAACCAAGAGAGCAGCGTTTTCAATCAATCCTAATTTCGTCCCGTCATGCTCGGGATCATTGGTTACTAATTGACCAATATTGTGAAAAAGAGTGCTCGTCATTCAATATCCAACATGGGCACATGCACATGCTTTTCTCTAGCCGTTGAAATGGCGCCTTCGTAACCAGCATCAGCATGGCGGATAACACCCATTCCAGGATCGTTAGTTAATACGCGTTCCAATTTTTGTGCTGCAAGTTTAGTCCCATCGGCGACACTGACTTGTCCAGCATGAATAGAGCGACCTATGCCAACGCCGCCGCCATGGTGAATGGATACCCACGAGGCACCAGATGAAATATTGACCATTGCATTTAGTAACGGCCAATCTGCAATGGCATCTGATCCATCAATCATCGCCTCTGTTTCACGATAAGGCGATGCAACAGATCCACAATCTAAGTGATCGCGGCCAATGACAATCGGGGCTGATACTTCACCTCGCGCAACAAGGTCATTAAATGCCAAGCCTGCTTTATCGCGTTCGCCATATCCCAACCAACAAATGCGAGCTGGTAGTCCTTGGAAAGCCACTTTTTCTTGTGCCATAGTGATCCAACGGTGCAAGCCTTCGTTTTCTGGGAAAAGATCTAATACCGCTTTATCGGTGCGAAAAATATCTTTTGGATCTCCCGATAGCGCTACCCAACGAAATGGACCTTTACCTTCGCAAAACAGTGGTCGAATATATGCAGGAACAAAACCGGGAAATGCGAATGCTCGTGAATATCCACCTTGGCGGGCTTCATCGCGGATTGAATTTCCGTAATCAAATACTTCTGCACCCTTATCCATAAAGCCAACCATTGCTTCAACATGTTTTGCCATCGCAGCGCGAGATCTCTTCGTGAAATCTTCTGGATCATCTTTGGCAAGACGTGCGGCATCGTGAAAGTCAACATCAATCGGGACGTATGTAAGAGGATCGTGTGCTGAAGTTTGGTCTGTCACGATGTCAATTGCTACATCCATATGCAGTAACTGAGGTACTAACACTGCAGCATTACCCACGAGTCCAACAGAGAGAGGGCGGCCCTCGTTTTTAGCTTTGAGTACTCGGGCGATTGCGTCATTGAGATCGTTTGCAATTTCATCTAAGTATCGGGTTTCAATTCTTTTTTCTAAACTCGTCTTATCAATATCAATAATGAGGCACACTCCGCCATTCATTGTCACCGCTAATGGTTGAGCGCCACCCATTCCGCCACAACCTGCCGTGAGAGTCAGGGTTCCTTGCAAGCTTCCGTTAAACCTCTTATGTCCGATGGCTGCAAATGTTTCATATGTACCTTGCAAGATTCCCTGAGTCCCGATGTAGATCCAAGAACCTGCCGTCATCTGTCCATACATCGTCAAGCCCATATGTTCTAAGCGCCGAAATTCTGGCCAGTTCGCCCAGTCCCCTACAAGATTTGAATTTGCGATAAGTACTCGTGGCGCCCATTCGTGAGTTTGAAATACACCAACGGGCTTTCCAGACTGCACCAGCAAAGTTTCATCATCTTTGAGGTTGGTTAAGTTTCGAACAATGGCATCAAAGGAAGGCCAATCGCGAGCCGCTTTGCCGGTACCACCGTAAACAACAAGATTCTCTGGATGTTCTGCCACTGCAGGATCTAAGTTGTTATGCAACATTCGAATTGCAGCCTCTTGCCCCCAACCTTTTGCGCTCATGTTGGAACCAGTAGCCGCGTGCAAAACACGTGAGGTGGAATTCATGACTAGAGAATAGCGCGGCTTTCAACCACAATAACCCTATGCCTCATCCAGTAGATCCAGACTTCCTCGCGCTACCACTGCAAGCCACTGCCGATGCGGCACTAGATGCAGCCAAGAGTGCTGGTGCCTCGCATGTTGATGTTCGCATTGAACGTGTAAGAACTGGATATCTTCAATTACGCGATTCGCATCCAGAAACACAATCGGATGGAACGGCCACAGGTGTCGGGGTCAGAGTCATCGTTAATGGCGCGTGGGGCTTTGCATCATCTCCTGAAATTTCACCCGATGTTGCAGTAAAACTCGCACACACGGCTGTGGCAATGGCTAAAACAAGTAAGCCGCTTTCCACTGAAGAAGTTTCACTTGTATCAGAACCTGTCTATGCAGGTCGTACCTGGGTATCTGACTACGAAGTTGATCCATTTGCTGTGACCGATGAAACCAAAATTGCTCGCTTGGCGCAATTGAGTAATAAATTATTAGGAACCTCAGTTGTCAGCCATGTAAGTGCACATTCAATGTTCGTAAAGGAACAGAAGTTTTATGCGGATTCTTATGGGACTTCTACTACGCAGCAACGGGTGAGAATACAAACGCAATTTGATGCAGTCAGCGTTGGGGATCATGGGTTTGAATCAATGAGAACTTTGGCCCAACCAGCAGGATACGGATGGGAGTGGATGGATAATCATGTCTATAACTGGGATGCAGAGATCGACGAACTTCCAACCTTGTTGGGTGAAAAAGTGAAGTCACCAAGCGTCGTTGCTGGAAAATACGATCTCTTGATTGACCCAAGTAATTTGTGGTTAACAATCCACGAATCGATTGGCCATGCAACAGAGTTAGATCGTGCAATCGGATATGAAGCCAACTATGCAGGAACTTCCTTTGCTACCCCCGATAATCTCAACAAACTCAAATATGGATCTGCCCTGATGAATGTCACGGGAGATCGATTGACCCCTCATGGACTCAGCACTGTCGGCTTCGATGATGAAGGAGTTGAGGCTCAACGTTGGGACATCATTAAAGATGGCACTCTTGTTGGCTACCAATTAGATCGCCGTATTTCAGCACGAGTAGGGCGCGATCGCAGTAACGGGTGCGCCTTTGCTGACTCCCCTGCGCATGTTCCGATTCAACGTATGCCCAATGTTTCATTGCAACCAAATCCCACTGGCCCAGATATGGCTGGACTGATCGCCGATGTTGACGATGGGATTTTGATCAAGGGTGATAACTCGTGGTCAATCGATATGCAACGTTATAACTTTCAATTTACTGGACAACAATTTCATCGAATTAAGAACGGCAAAGTTGTGGGTCAAGTCAAAGACGTGGCATACCAAGCAACTACCACTGACTTCTGGGGTGCAATGCGCACAGTGGGTGGTCCATCTACTTATGTTTTGGGTGGTGCATTTAATTGCGGTAAAGGACAACCGGGGCAAGTAGCAGCAGTGAGTCATGGATGTCCTGCTGCTGTCTTTACGCAGATTAATGTTCTCAACACAGTTGCGGAGGCGGGAGCATGATTTCTCCGCAAGAACTTATAGAACGTGTTACAGCTGCTGCTGACTATGAAGATTGCATTGTCATTGTTAAAGAATCAACCCAAGCAAACCTGCGCTGGGCAAATAGCACTCTCACAACAAACGGTGTCATTGAAGAGCGATCTGTCACAGTTATTGCATTTGTAGCAGTTGATGGCGGGATTGCATCAGGTACGGTAACTCGCACAGATGTAGAAGCGCACGAAATCGCATCTGTCGCAGCAGAGGCTGCAACGGCGGCACGAGGAGCCGGAAAAGCCGCGGATGCCTCAGTGCTGAGCACAGACGAATCTGTTGGTTCGTGGAGAGCCACGCATCAACCTACTGGACCAGAAGTCTTTTCAAAGATCGCTCCTGCACTTGGTGAAATGTTTGAACGCTCTAGTCACGATGCGATCGAACTTTTTGGTTACGCCGAACACACTCATCTAACAACGTGGGTGGGATCCAAAGGCGGGCTGCGCCTTCGTTGGGATCAACCAGTAGGACGAATTGAAATGACGGGTAAATCCCATCAGCGTTCCCGCTCCACGTGGGAAGGCGTAGCGACGAGAGATTTTTCAAATGTTTCAATTGCAGACATTGATGCCGTTATTCGTCAGCGGTTAACCTGGCAAGCAAAGAAGATTGAAATTCCACCAGGCCGATATGACACTGTTCTGCCTTCGGGAAGCGTGGGCGATATTTTGGCCTACATGCTCTGGACCTCAGGAGCCAGAGATGCTTATGAGGGTCAATCTGCTTTTTCTGGCAAGGGTGCCTCCAAGACTCGCATCGGTGAAAAACTTTCAAACCATCCAACAAATCTTTATTCGGATTCAACGTATCCAGGACTTGAATCGATTCCTTTCATCGCGGCATCAGCCAGCGGTCCGATGAGTTCTGTTTTTGATAACGGTATTCCGCTCACCCGCACGAATTGGCTCACTGGTGGGTCACTTACTGCTCTTGCGCAAACTCGTGCCTCGGCAGTGGATACCAAGCTTCCATTTACTCCCGTGGGTGAGAACATCATCATGGAAGTTCCCGGTGCACGCGGATCCCTCGAAGATTTAGTCAGCGGCGTCAAAGATGGATTACTTGTTACAACTCTTTGGTATATCCGCCTTGTTGATCCCAGCACTTTACTTCTTACTGGACTTACACGAGATGGCGTTTACCGTGTTAAAGATGGTGAAGTAATTGGGGCGGTCAATAACTTTAGATGGAACGAATCACCAATAGACCTTCTATCGCGAATCAAAGCAGTTGGTGCTACAGAAATTACTCAACCACGCGAATGGGCTGAAGACATTGATCGAGTTGCAACTCCGCCTGTCGTCTTTGAAAACTTCAATATGTCGACGGTGAGTAAAGCAAACTAACCATTTAGCGCAAGTGTCCACGTTCATTAGCGCTCTTGAGTGCTCGTAATCCGTCGCTGGGCCAAATGGCAATTGAAGTGATTGAGCATGGAGATACATCCATATGAAAGATACTTTCGGGAGTTGCTCCCACAGTTAAACGGATTGCTTGCTTAATCACACCATTGTGAGTCACGACTACAACTCTTTGGTGGGGATATTTTGCAACGAGATTGTCGATTGCTTCATCCACACGCCAACCAAGTGCGTCGTAGGACTCTCCTTGAGGTGGGGCGTAAGCAGATGATGAAACCCATGCTTCATATTCGGATGGGTATTTTTCTTTTACTTCGTCAATAGACATCCCGTCCCACACACCAAATGCGCACTCAAACCATGCTTCATCAAAAATAATGGGGACGTCAATAAGTGCAGAAATCGCTTGCGCAGTTTGCGTGGTGCGCTGAAGTGGCGATGCAATAAGGACTTCGGGTGAAAGTTTGGCAACCTCTGGTGCGACTGCAGCAGCTTGGGCTAATCCCTCGACAGTCAATGGTGGATTTGGCTCACCCGAACCCGAAAACTTTCGCTCTGGTGTCAAAATTGTTTCGCCGTGCCTTACAAAGAAGATCTCTGTAGGTATTTCATCGGAGAGAAAACGCTCGGTGAGGTAATTTTGTCGTTGAGCAGTATTACCACCTTGCTCATCGAGTGCCTTATTAGCTAGGCGGTCTGCATGGGAATTTTGGTCACGCGGAATCCATCCATATGTAACTAGCGATGGTGAATGAGCAGAACGTGCTTCTTGAGCAAGAGTTCTCATATCCGAGTGCTTGATCTGCCAGCGACCAGACATTTGCTCTACAACTAACTTGCTATCCATGCGAACATCCACGGTTGCCTCGGCGTCCATTTCATGAATAGCCTTGAGTCCGGCAACGAGTCCACTGTATTCGGCAACATTGTTAGTTGCGATGCCGATGTAGTCATAGAGCTCGGCAACAATCTTATTTCCCTCGTGGACAACGGCGCCGTAACCAGCATTGCCGGGATTGCCACGTGAGCCACCATCAGCTGTTAAGAGAAAATGACGTGCCATTACTTTGCTCCGCGAACCAAAATACATCGACACTCTTCGCAACGAACTACCTCGTCATCTGCAAGAGTTTTCATACGCCCTAATTCAACATTGTTGATTGCTAGATGGCATCCATTGCAACGCCCGGCAGTAAATGCAGCAGCACCTGTGCCATTGCTCGCCTTAATTTTTTCATAGAGATCCACGAGGGCGGAATCAGTTGTTGCAACGGTAGCCGCCCGCTCAGCAAGAATCGAAGCAATTTCGTTCTCGATATAAGCCGAAGCAGCAGACTTACGACTTTCTATATCAGTGCATTGGATTGCCAGTTGTTGGCTTTCCGCAGTGAGCTCATCCAGGCGCGCTTTAACAGAATCCATACGAAGCATAATTTCGAGTTCAACTTCTTCTAACTCGCTCCGTCGTGTTGCCAGAGTTTGAACCTCGTGTTGCAGCTTTTCAAGTTCCTTAGGAGAAGACGACGCATCCGACAGGCGCTTATCATCACGTTGTAGACGAGTGACAACCTGCTCGACATCTGCTTCAGAGCGCAAGAGTTCGCGTTTAATGTCACTAATCTCAGTTTGAGCTGCTATTGATAAATCCCGCACAACTGCGCTGCGTTGTGTGTTTGCAAGTAGCTCAGCGATTTCTGAAAGAGCCAAAACCTTATTTCTTAGAGTGATAACTTGAAAATCCATGCGCTGCACATCGAGTATTTGCAATTGATCGTTGGGGCTGGCTTTCATGTTTCTTCAACCCTTCGTCCATGTGCCGAACATGTCGACGTTGGTGGGCGCTGAGGGTTTCGAACCCCCGACATTCTCGGTGTAAACGAGACGCTCTACCACTGAGCTAAGCACCCTGATCATTCACAGAACGTGCCAATCAGGCTTGCGAATTCTACTGGATAACCTGCCCAGAACGAATTCCTCGATTACAACGCAGCGATTGCAGCCTTATAGTCAGCAATATTGCGAGCATCACCGAGAGCATTGACTACCTGCCAGCGCACAATGCCAGCTTTATCAATGACAAAAGTGCCGCGCACAGAACATCCGCGATCTTCATTGAAGATTCCGAAAGACTTTGCTACCGCGCCGTGTGGCCAGAAGTCAGCGAGAATTGGGAACTCGTAGCCTTCTTTTTCAGCAAATACTTTTTGAGTAAACATAGAATCACAAGAAATTGCAATGAGTTGCACATCATCGTTCTGAAACGCCTTGAGGTCATCGCGAATTCCGCAAAGCTCACCAGTACATATTCCAGAAAATGAAAATGGATAGAAGAGCACGACCACGTTCTTTTTTCCCTTAAATGATGCAAGAGAAACGAGTTCGCCGTGCTGATTTTTTAGTTCGAAATCTGGGGCTGGACTACCAAGTGTGATTGACATGCCGCAAAACCTATCTCTTTGCAGACTTTCTCGCCACTAGACGAGTCGCTGACCAATCCGACGCCACGGCAAGAGTGGAAGTTTGGCTCAAACCTGCAATCGGTGCAGCGTCTTGAATGTCGCTAGGTTCGACATGGTTAGGTCTTCCGGCTTTGGGAGTCAAAACCCAAATTTGACCAGTTTCGGAAAGGTAAGTGAGGCCATCGACTAGTTCGTCAACCAAATCACCATCACCATCTCTCCACCAAATCAGAACTGCATCGACAACTTCGTGAACTTCTCCTGAAAGAAATTGATTACTTGTGATGCCAATAATTTCTTGGCGTAAGGTTTCATCACAATCTTTACTATGACCGATTTCAAGAATCAATTGATCTGCAGTAAAGCCCATACGTGACCCCATGGGGGTAGTCACAAACACTTCTCCTTTTCGCTCACGAACCGATTGCTGATTGGTAGGGGGCAAGTCCACCTAACTCTCACCCGTTGCGCAAGTCTTTTTCCGCCCTTTTTGCCATAATTTGCAATCTACTTCCGCGTAACCGTCTCAATTATCGGTCGCACACCGCCTTCAATGTGACTCAGCCGATGAAAGAGGGAAAGATAGCCCTATGAGTGAAACTCCCCAAGAGCCAGATCACGTTGTAGACCAACTCGTAGATACTGACCCTCAGGAGACCGCAGAATGGCATGCATCTTTTGATGCAGCGCTAGCAAATGCTGGACCAGTAAGAGCTCGCTATTTAATGTTAAGTCTTCTGGAGCGAGCGCAAGAAAAGAATATTGGTATATCTAATCTGCGCACGACCGATTACATCAACACAATTCCACCTGAGCGCGAGCCTGCTTTTCCAGGGGACGAGGCAATCGAACGTCGTATTCGCGCCATCATGCGATGGAATGCAGCGATGCTCGTCCATCGTGCCCAGCGACCTGGTGTTGGAGTGGGCGGACATATTTCTACATTTGCATCCTCTGCCTCTCTCTATGAAGTTGGCTTTAACCACTTCTTCCGTGGCAAAGATCATCCCGGAGGCGGAGATCAGATCTTCTTCCAAGGACATGCAAGTCCTGGAATGTATGCGCGTGCATTTATGGAAGGTCGCTTAAGCGAACATCAACTCGATGGATTCCGCCAAGAAATTTCACACGAAGGTGGTGGACTTTCTTCATATCCCCACCCACGTCTCATGCCAGAGTTTTGGGAATTCCCAACTGTCTCCATGGGTATTGGGCCTATCAATGCAATTTATCAAGCACGCTTTAATCGCTACCTCCACAATCGCGGGATTAAGAACACCAGCGATCAGCATGTCTGGGCCTATCTCGGCGATGGTGAGATGGATGAAGTCGAAAGTATTGGAGCAATTGGACTTGCTGCGCGTGAAGGCTTAGACAATCTCACCTTTGTTATTAACTGCAACCTACAAAGACTTGATGGTCCAGTGCGCGGAAACGGAAAGATTATTCAAGAACTTGAGTCCATCTTCCGAGGAGCTGGTTGGAACGTCATCAAAGTAGTGTGGGGCCGAGAGTGGGACCCACTGCTTGCCCAAGATCGCGAAGGCGCACTTGTGCAATTGATGAACCAAACACCCGATGGCGATTATCAAACTTTCAAGGCTGAAGATGGTGCTTACGTAAGGGAACATTTCTTCGGCCGCGATCCTCGCACTGCTGCGATGGTAAGCAACTGGAGTGATGATCAGATCTGGAACCTCAAGCGCGGTGGACATGATTACCGCAAGCTCTATGCCGCATACAGCGAAGCAACTGCGCACAAGGGCCGCCCAACTGTGATTCTTGCTAAGACTATTAAGGGCTGGACTTTGGGCTCAACATTTGAAGGTCGCAACTCCACCCACCAAATGAAGAAGATGACTTTGGAAGACATCGTCACCTTCCGCGATCGCTTGGATATTCCGATTCCAGATGATCAACTTGATGCAAAACTTCCTCCATATTTCCGACCATCAGCAGATTCGCCCGAGAATCAATACCTGCTAGAGCGTCGTCGGGCCCTCGGTGGATCAATCCCACGCCGTCGCGCTATCTCAAAGCCACTTCCGCAACCTGCTGATTCTGTTTATGAATCTGTTCAGCGTGGATCTGGTAAACAAGAAATTGCAACAACTATGGCATTTGTTCGCTTACTCAAAGATCTCATTAAAGATCCAGGTATGGGTTCGCGTTTTGTCCCCATCATTCCTGATGAAGCTCGCACCTTTGGAATGGATTCACTCTTTCCCACCTTAAAGATTTACTCACCACACGGACAGACTTACACATCCGTTGACCGTGAACTCATGCTTTCTTATAAGGAATCAACCAGCGGAGTCATCCTTCATGAGGGAATTAACGAAGCAGGATCTGTCGCATCCTTTACTGCGGTAGGAAGTTCGTACTCGACGCACGATGAACCAATGATTCCAATATATATTTTTTATTCAATGTTTGGCTTCCAGCGCACAGGCGATGCTTTCTGGGCAGCGAGTGATCAGATGGTGCGCGGTTTCGTTCTTGGCGCCACTGCGGGTCGCACGACACTTAACGGCGAAGGCTTACAACATGAAGATGGTCATTCGCATCTGTTGGCATCAACCAATCCAGCGGTAGTGGCATACGATCCTGCATTCGGATTTGAACTCGGACATATTGTTAAAGATGGTTTACGCCGCATGTATGGAGAAAATAGTGAGAACATTTATTACTACCTCACGGTTTACAACGAGCCATATGTTCAACCTGCCGAGCCTGACAACCTTGATGTTGCTGGATTACTCAAAGGAATCTATTGCTATTCCCCCACGACTGGGAAAGCAAAAAAACCTGCGCAAATCTTGGCATCCGGTGTAGGTGTTAATTGGGCTATGAAGGCGCAACAACTACTTGCAGATGACTGGGGCGTGTCTGCGTCTGTGTGGTCTGTTACCTCGTGGAATGAACTTCGCCGTGATGGGCTAGCAGTGGATCGACACAACTTGTTGCACCCATCAGAACAGCGCAAGGCTTACATCACAGAAAAACTATCTGGCGCTCAAGGTCCCGTTGTCGCAGTCAGCGACTTCATGCGCTCTGTTCAGGACCAAATTGCACCTTGGGTTGAGCAATCATTCCTGTCACTTGGTACAGATGGTTTTGGGCTTTCAGATACTCGTGGCGCTCTGCGTCGTCACTTCAAGGTAGATGCAGAGTCAATAACAATTGCCGTACTCACACAATTAGCCAAAAAAGGCGATGTCAAACAAAACATCGTGAAAGATGCGATCGAAAAATACAAAATCTTTGACGTGAGCGCAGTAGATCCCGGTAATACCGAAGGCTCTGGCTAGCGGTTTGCTTCTCTAATTGCCTTGATGGCAAGTGTTGTTGAAATTAGCCCCAAACTTGGAATTAGAAGTGCTACTGAAATGCTTGTTAGCTGAGCAACCCACGCGATCACTGTCTTAAATAAGAATGTGAGAGAGGTTGTTAATAAACCTAATCTCCCCAGTACGACTGCACCGGGCTCTATAGATCTCTTGTTAGCCGCGTTCAATAAAGTCGGATTAAGGAATGAAGATCCAAGCCCACCTATAAACGCCCCGACTACAAAAATAGTAAATCCAGTTGTGGGGGCGCTCTTTGCAATGTGTGCACCCACAGTTGTGGTCAATGCAAAGACGATTCCACAGGTTATGGCAGCCCACTTAGATAGATCGGCAATAGCAATATGGGGTGTGACGCGGTGAACCTGAAAGCGACCGAGAATCATTGCTGAAGCGAATACAACAAAGGGAATTGCGCTAACACCTGGACTCATATGTAAATCTTCTTTTGCAAAGATTGTTGACCAGTCACCAATGCATAATTCGAGTAGATTTGAAAAAATTATTGAGAAAGTAATAATCCAATCCACTTTAAAAGCCTTAAAGAGTCGCTTGGCTGAAGTTTGTTCATTGGACGAAGCATTTCCGGGTAAAAGCGCGTGCCGCGTTTTCCATAATAAAATTAGCATCAAGGAATAGACAATGACGATTAAGCCATCGATATGAATCCACAAGGTCATACGACTTGCAAGAAATCCTGACAAGATTGCCGTACTCAGGGATCCGGCAGACCAAGCGCCATGCATTCGCGGCAGTATCAATTCCTCGCTCTTTGATTGCATATGAAATATCTCGCTATTGACGGAAATGTGAAAGGCAGAGATCCCGGCTCCAATAGAAATATTGCACAGAAGAAACTGCCAAGCATGAGTTGAGTGGACTATTAATCCAACTCCCAAGGAATATGTTGCAGCACTCAGCGCCATCGCTTTGCCGGTGCCAAATCGATGAACCAAGTGACCTACGGTGAGAAAGCTGAGAAATGAACCTATGGCTCCGAGGCTTACCAAAGTGCCGAACTGTCCGTTATTGATATGAAGGTTTGCCTTTATTTCTGGAAAGCGCGGGACCCACGAGATCATCCCGAATCCAAAAAGAAAGAATAGAGCTGCGACTGCTCTTCGTTCGAATGTTTTCATTAGAAGAGAGCACTTGCAAGTGCTTTACGTGCTTGAACCAATCGAGGATCAGCTGGATCAACTAATGAAAAGAGTTCTAGTAGGTGGTTTTTGGCTTTGGTTTGTTCATCCCCCGACAAACTTCGAACGCAAGTAAGCAGTCGTTTAAAGGCGCTATCTACTTCACCGGCAGATATCTCAATATCTGCACATTGGATTTGAATATCAACATTTTCTGGTTGTTGTGTTGCGGCTGCTACTACGGAGGCAGGGTCAAGGGATGCAGTGCGAATGAGGAGTTGTGTTTGAGCGAGTCCAAGTTTTGCAAAGTTATCATGGGGTTTGCGAGCAAGTAACTTCCTATATGCGGCTTCTGCTGTTACAAAATCACCTTTCTCGAGGGCTGCCAGCGCCTCATCCTCTTCTGGCTCAATCTGTTCGACGGGAGCACTTCCCACTCCTTGTTCACCAGCAAGGGCTAAGACTTTTTCGATCACTAACTTGATCTGCGCTTCGGGATAAATTTGTTCAAAGAGTGGAACAAGTTGTTCGGCAACGATTGCCACCGCATACGGCACGGTCCGAGCTTGTAGCGCCTGAGCAACTTGGGTTTCGGTATCAACATTTACCGTGCCAAGTGCCCACGTATCTAGACTTTCTGATTGCAATTTAGATAGAACTTCAACAACAGTTAAGGATTCTGGACTGCGTTGAGACCAACAAATCAATATAACTGGCTTCGTTTTAGATAAGGGTAAAAATTCAGCAGTGAGATTAGCTGGCGTTACTTCTTTACCCGCTATAGCTGCTGGCTTTGGTTGCGCTGGCTTACCCAGTCCACTTAAATCAACGGCACGACCAAAATTTGCTGGCAAACTCACTGCCCTATCATGCCCTTACTTGGACGCCAGAATCACGTCTATATGGCAATACGTCCAAAATGTAAGAATGAGCAGCAAAATCAAGGCCAACATCATGACCTGCTTTCTCACTCAAATACCAGCGGTGCTCCAAAGTCTCATGAAAGAGTTGAGCTGGCTCTATACGACCATGCAGTTCTTCCGGAACTAATCCGTTAATGCGATGGAAGACGTCACTGAGCCATTTTCTAGCACTTGTTTCTATTGAAATTGCAGGATTTTCTTCTCTTGCACGATAACGATCAAAGGAAGCAAGCAAGCGTTTGGCTTGTAATTCTTCAGTGGAAAGTCCGGTCAAGTCATACAAACGTTGAGTGTGATACCCGGCGGCAACTAATTTTGGTTGGAACTTCAAGGCTTGCCGATCGCCATCCATAGAAACAGAAACTTCTTCTACTGCAAAGCCTAAATCTTGTAAGGCTCGCATAGCGCGCTCTACCGCATGGCGATCTTTTGGATCCAATAATTGAGGTTCTTTGAGCGCTGCCCACAATCTGCGATATCGCTTAATGACTCCATCACTTGCGCGGATTGGATCCATACCAGCAAAGAGAACTCCGGAGATAGCTAGATCTTCAAGTTCTGCAGCAACATTGAAATGTGCAATCTCAAGATCATGTTCGCGTTGACCATCACTCAGGGATTTTTGAAATTCTCCCGTTTCAGCATCGACTAGATATGCAGCAAAACCTTCGGCATCACGTCGAAAAAGCGTATTGGATAGCGAACAATCGCCCCACCAGAATCCAAGTAAGTGCATGCGCACAAGTAGGAGTGCCAGTGCATTTGCCATAGTGATTACATCGTGAGCGGTAACATCCCCAGAAAGTAAAACTCTATAAGGCAATGAATAGGGAAGAAATCTTGTTGCCAAGGCTGATGGCAGTTCTTCACCATTGATGTCAGTTCTCCCATCAACAACAGCAATGGGTTCAACTGCTGGGGCCCCAAGTTGCGAAAGTTGGCGAAGTAGTTTGTATTCACGGCTTGCAAATTCTGGAACAGTTTCCTTTACAGCATAAATTTCGCTATCCATCGCTTCGGTCGCTCGCACAAGTCTGACGACGTGGCGAGAGATGCCTCGTTTTTCAGCAAGCGTTGGATCTTCGGGCCATTGCTCCAACGGTTTCTCCCAGGGCAATCCGGCCACTGCACCGATCTCCTCTCCGAGGCCCGTAATCCGAAGTGTCATATGGACATTCTTCCCTATTGATATGAACAGGAGATTACGTAATGCGCCTCTAGAAGGTGATTGTCGACACCGATTACAATGATTTCATGGCAATTTCAGATCGCATCAAGAAAGTTCGCACAAAGAAGGTCGTAACGCCAGATGATTTTGGCACACCAGGGGCTCCTATTAATCAATCGCACCCGTTTTACTTTGGTTTTCTAGCAACCATCGGCGGACTCCTAGCGATCTTGCTTATGCGATCACTTGCGGCTGCAAGCCAAACCTTTGTGCTGATCATTATTGCCCTCTTTTTAGCAATGGGACTTAACCCTGCTGTCGAGGCTCTGCGTAGTCGTGGACTCACACGCACTAAAGCCGTGACAACAATGTTTGCATTAGTCATTATTTTTGTTGGGCTTTTTGCTTGGCTTGTCATCCCACCAGTGGTGTCACAAGGAGCAGATTTAATCAATCGCGCTCCGACACTTCTGAACGAACTTAAGAATAACTCCACCATTGCATCTCTCAATGATCACTACGGAATTGTTGACACTTTGCAAGAAAAACTCAAAGCAGTTACCAAAGATGGCACACTGATATTTTCAGCATTTGGAGGGGTTGTCGGCGTAGGCAAGACCGTTCTTTCGGGAACTTTTGCATCTTTAACGGTCTTAGTCCTCACACTCTATTTTCTATTTTCACTTCCCACGATGACCGAGCTCGGATTGCGCTTAGTCCCTGCCACACGTCGTGATCGCGTATCTCGCCTTGCGAATGCAATCATCGCCCGCATTGGCGCCTTTGTTGGAAGCCAAATTACAGTTTCAATTTTGGCAAGCATCTTTGTTCTCATTCTTTCTGTGGTAATTGGCCTTCCTTCTCCATTCGCACTTGCAATGCTCATCCTTGTCTGCGGATTGATTCCATTGATCGGCCACTTCATAGGATGCTCTGTAGTTACGATTGTTGCCTTGACTCAATCTGTTTCAACTGGCCTCATTGCCTTCGCCGCATATGTTATTTACGTTCAGATTGAGAACTACGTCATTACTCCAAGAATCATGCGTAAGTCTTTGGCGGTACCAGGTGCGGTAACCATCATTGCTGCGTTACTAGGTTCTTCATTACTGGGATTAGTCGGAGCGCTACTGGCGGTGCCTCTAGCGGCAGCAGTAATTCTTATTTTGGAAGAAGTTATGTACCCAAGATCTGATAACTCCTAGCGACAAGGGCCTTCACTTCCAAGTTTCCGCTTTCTGATTCATTGGAGCAAGGGCAATTACTGGTCTTGGCTAGTAAAATCTGCAGCTTACATGCCAGCCATGAAAGTACTTAAACAATCAATCCTTAGTAATACAGTCGCACTAGGTTGCTTTAGTCAATTCATCCATATTCAATCTCCTGATAATGTATTTTTGCCCAATTGAGGTTTTAAATGTAACGACATTAGATATGCATTCCGTGACTACAGTTTGACCATCTTCACTTGTAACCCCTAATTCATGTTTGGAAAAAATGGAACAGACCGCACCAGCGCGAGACAGGACGATCGCTTTGTCGAGCTGCCAATTACTCCAGACAATTTCGACCTCAAATCCACCGCGAACTCGAAGCCCGCTTATCATTCCTTGCGCCCATGCGGTCGGAAGTGCTGGCAATAATTTTATGAAGCCATTATGAGACTGAACGAGCATCTCCGCGACTGCAGCAACAACTCCCAAGTTACCGTCAATCTGGAATGTAGTAAGAGGATTTGTTCCTTGGGGGGGATGCGTTCCAAATAGGTTTGGGGAAGTCCTTTCTCGGAGGACGCGCATAATCATTTCCCTCGCCAGATCTCCTTCGCCAAATCGCGCCCATAAACAAGCAGCCCACGCCAAACTCCAACTGCTTGCGCCTGCGCCGGCATCAAGTCGTCTTTGAAGTGAAATTCGCGCGCCAGCAGTAAGAGAGGAATTGCCGAGAATTTGATTATCTGGATAAACCCCAAAAAGATGAGAAAAGTGTCTATGCCCTGGTTCAATCTCTTCATAATCTTCCATCCATTCCAAGAGTTGACCGTGACGCCCTAATCCAGGTTTCGGCAATTTAGGTAAGGCCTCGCGTACTGAATCGATAAACGCGTTATCGATTCCTAAAATTTCTGATGCGGCAATGCATTTTGTAAACAACCAATGAGCAAGCTGGCTATCGAGCGAAGGGCTCATTGTAAGAGCAATTCGAATACCTTCATGGTCTGAGTAGGCATTTTCCGGTGAAAGCGAAGGCCCAATTAAAAATCGCCCCAAATCATCCTCTACTGCCATTGACAATAAGAATTCTGCTGCTTCTTGCATCGCCGGGTAGGCGCGATCACGTAAGAAATCGATGTTTAGGTCATATTCAAATCGTTGCCAATAATGCCAGACCAACCAAACTCCACCAGTTGGCCATAATCCACAATAAACATTATCAAGTGGCGCTGAGTCAGCCCAGATATCGAGGTTTTGGTGCACAACAAATCCACGAGCACCATAGTGAACTCGAGCTGTTTCGCTCCCGGTCGTCCGAGCTCTGTCAATTAAATCAAACAAGGCATCATGACATTCAGATAAGTTTGCAACTTCTGCCGGCCAATAGTTCATTTCAAGATTGATGTTGGTCGTAAATTTGCTATCCCAGGCCGGCGTAAAACTCTCATTCCAGATTCCTTGCAAATTTGCAGGTTGAGTGCCTGGTCTGCTGCTTCCATATAGCAGGTAACGCCCAAAACTTACATAAGTAGCTATCAGTTTTTCATCATTTTCTCCCACTCCCAAATCCTTCAGTCGTTGGTCTGTAGGCAATTCAGTTTTACCGTGGGTTTCAGTCCCTAAAGATATTGTCATTCGTTTCATGGAAGGTGCGTGTTCTTCAATATGACGCTGGCGGAGATCTTGGTAACCCAATGATGTGGCTTTTCTTATAATTTCCTCGGAAACACTGGCTTCATCTGATTTGTCGAAATCAGTGGTCGCAGAAATTAGAATTGTTGCGGCATTTCCTTCTTCGATTAATAGATGGTCACCCAGAGCAGACACCGTTCCGCCCTCTGAATTAGCATCCACGCGTGCATGAAAACTTACTCCGTAAGCCCCCGCTCGACCCACCATAAGTAATTGTTTCGGGCCGATCGGCATTGCTTGGCCGTCGTAGCGACGCGTTAACTCAAGTCCAAGCTTAAGCGTTAGAGGTCCGTCTTTTTCAATCCGAACTACAATCACATTATCAACAGCGCTTGCAAACATTTCGCGTTTGAAATTTGTCTCACCAATTCTATATTCCACGCTTACGATTCCAGTAATCAAATCCAGAGTGCGTAAGTAATCCTTAGCGACTGCATCATGCTGACCATTAGAAAGAAGGGTCAATTGACCTAGAGTCTGATAGGCACTTTGCCAATGTGGAGTTCCAAAAGAAGCAAGTTCAGCTAGAAATTGCGCTTCACGCGGGCGACCTTCCATTAAATGCTGCCTCACCTCATTCAAGTATTTTTTCGAGTCGTGATTGATTCGTGAAGCGGACCTTTTTGTCCAAATAGATTCTTCATTCAGCTGAATCTGCTCCTTATAAACTCGGCCGTGGATCATTGCCCCAAGGCGCCCGTTGCCTATTGGTAAAGCGGAAAGCCAATCATTCGCCGGTTGCTTGTAAAAAATAGATTCATTTTTCATTAGTTGCCTCCTGCTTTGTCGATTCATGCAATTTTTGTAAAATTCCTGGTTCTTTCATGACATCTTCTATTTCATCGCAATCAAGTGGCGCGCTAGAAGTCAAATTCTCGTATCCATCTTTTGTAATAACAACCGTATCTTCACATCGGATGTAGGACTTTTCATCCTCAATCCACATCATTGGATCCACTGAAAAAACAGTTCCTTCACTTAACGGTCTATTTCTATACTCACCTATGTCATGGACACTCATCCCCACTGGATGTGAGAAGTGTCCTCGGAAATCTAATGCCTTAGATGCTGCTTGTTTTTGACTGTCATTTGCAAATTTCGTCTCGTCTATAACCTTTGACATTCGCGCTGCAACATCATCCATAATTTGGTTCGGCACTCTGCCAGGACGGGTTTGTTCTAAGAGTGATCGATGATACTTAACGATAAAACTATAGAGAGTTCGTTGTTCTGATGAAAATTTTCCATTTACGGGCCACATTCGACCAATGTCACTCGTATAGTATGCAAAATCTGGAGCAAAATCCATAAGAACTAGTTCGCCATCAGTCAATTCACTGTTTAGTTTTCCGTAGTGACCATGCCAAGCATTCTTTCCAGTAGCTACTATCGCCCGATAGCCTTCACCGCGCGCTCCTCCTTGATTAAACAAGAAACTCGCAACCGCCGCCAATTGATACTCAAAAATGCCTGGAATAGTTGACCGCATTGCTTCAGTAATTCCTTGCGCACAAAGCTCTCCAGCTATTCGTAGTACCTCGATCTCGCGAGTATCTTTTTGCTCACGCATTGCATCTAACATTGGAGAGAGATCTGCGAAAACCGCCTCGGGGAATGCTCCTTTCAACTTATTGATAAAAAATGAAGGTGTGCTAACAGACTTTCTCCATGGATCGGCAAGAGAATACGCAATTGCTTTTAGAATTCCATCTCGACTCTCCGAACCTAATTCGGGGCCACGCATTGGAGTGTAAAACTTCGGCTTGTTAGTCTTTAGAACAAATAAGGACAAATCATGTGGCAAGGCTTCTAAAGGCCGAACAGAGTCGACCCCCACTAATTCAGTCACCATAATATTTTCACTTGCATTTAAACTTTTCCCTTCATCACGCTCCGCGCCAGGGTTCAGATGAGGTAAATACAAAATGCTAAAATTATTTTGTCCGCTGATTGTTAGATAAGCATGGGGAACTTCGACCCCACTCAAATAGTACATATCATTGGTTTGTCGAAATAATACAGAGCCACTTGGTCTCGGAGCTCCTTGGATTATTGCCATGCCGGAATTTTCTAGTTGCGACGATACGATAGCCCTTCGCGCACTCAATATCTCTTTGCTAAAAGATTCTTGGTAAAGGCCTGGCAGTCCCTGATGATTCAAATCATTTTTAGTGGCCATAAATCATTTGTCCTTATCTTTTTTGAGAAGTAGAGTTTGATCTTTTTCTGCTAACTGTGATGCAGAAGATGGTACAGATGACAATAATTTCTGAGTGAATTCATTCTGTGGTCGAGAAAGTACATCGTCTACCAAACCGGATTCGACAACTAAGCCATTTTTCATCACGTAAGCCCTATCTGCAATTTGACGTACTACGGCAAGATCATGTGTGATGAAAAGCAAACTAATCCCCATTTCCTTTTGAATCTTACGAAGCAAAGAAAGAATTTGCGCTTGAACTGAAACATCTAGAGCGGAAACAGCTTCATCACATATAATTAACTTCGGTTCAACTGCTAATGCTCGTGCAATAGCGACTCTTTGCCGTTCCCCGCCAGATAAAGATTCCGGTAATCGCACTCTATAGCTCTCGGGTAAGCCAACATGCTTTAACAAAGCATCAATTCTGCTGTTACGGCTATCTTTGCCTTCTCCATTGACCTGCATTACCTCGCTTAAGCAATCTGCCACTGTTTGCCTGGGATCTAAGGAAGAATATGGATCCTGAAAAACGATTTGCGCTTTCTTTCTTAGAGCGGCACGGGATTCGCGACTGATTGAGTTGTAGTTAGTTGCCTCCAACCCATCTAATTCAATCGAGCCAGATGTCGGAACCTCCAGCCCTACTATGCATCTGCCAAGGGTAGTTTTTCCGGATCCAGATTCACCTACTAATGCGACGCATTCGCCAGGGGCAATTTCCAGACTTACGTTTTGGACCGCTTCCACCTTGCGGTTCTGGCTATTGATAAAAGTCTTTTTGAGACTCTGGATTCTCAGCACTGGAGTTATTGAGGGAAGTGCTGACTGAGTTGATAAATTCACGAATGGCGAATCCGCCGTCTTTCGGCCTGTTCTGTCAACTATTAATTCGCTTTTAATTTCTTGTAACCGCAGACAAGAACTCACATGCCGTTCGCCAACATTTCTTAATTGCGGCGTACTATCCAAGCAAACTTGAGTTTGCCAATTACAACGCGGGGCAAAAGCACATTTGCCTAAAACGTTATCAAATGAAGGTACTGAACCGGGAATGGAAGTTAGAACTTCAATTCGTCGATCAATCGGCGGTTCCGAGAGTAGTAATCCATGTGTATAGGGGTGCAAAGGCGCCTTTTCCAATTCCACAGAAGGGCCAACTTCAAGAATCGAGCCAGCATATAAAACATAAATTCTGTCACAAACCGAAAACGCTACTCGAAGATCATGGGTAACTAAAATCAAACCCATTTGACGAGACTGTTGAACATTTTTCAAAAGTGCGAGAATTTCAGCTTGAGTAGTATTGTCAAGAGCCGTAGAAGGCTCGTCTGCAATTAAGAGCTTGGGGTTTCTTGCTAATGCAGTTGCAAGGGCAATTCTTTGTCGCATTCCACCAGAAAGTTGAAAAGGAAAGCGGCCAGCGACTGCAGCATCATGAATTCCAACTTCGGAAAGTCTTTCCAGGACTATTTTTTTTGATTCTTGTTTGGAAATCTCCTTTCTAAACTTTTTATTGGCGCGCAACGCTTCTAAAATATGTTCTCCGGCAGATAAAACCGGGTTCAGCATCGTGAATGGATCTTGAAACAGCAACGTCATCTGATCGCCTCGCAATTGATGAACTTTTCTGAGCGATAGATTCGTAATCTCCTGCCCGTCAAGTTCGATTCGACCTTCATGGGCCATATAAGGAGGCAGCATCCGCATAATGGCTTTGGTAAGCATTGACTTTCCGCTACCTGATTCGCCTACGATCCCGATGGTTTCACCCCTGGCCACGCTTAAATCAACATTGGAAAAAATAGTTCTCTCATGTTCCGCGCCAAGATGTCTAACTGTTAGTCCGGAAACCTTTAGTAGGGGCTCTGAACTATTTAGCTCTAAATTCAAAACGTCAGCCATCATCTCTGTAAGCTTTTCTTGGAATAAAAGTCATAAACCCAATCGCCAATTAAGTTTACTGAAACTGCAAGCAGCACAATCGTAATCCCAGGACTTAAGGCCGCCCAATAATTCGTAAATAATGAAGGTTGGCCGTCTGACAACATTCTTCCCCAATCTGGGGTACCAGGCTGCGAACCTAACCCCAGGAACGATAATCCGGATAAGGCCACCAAGGCTCCTGCAAAGTCAGTTGCAAAGTTCGCAATAAGTATTGGATAAATATTGGGGACGATATGTTTGTACATTATTCGCCAGCGCGGAACTCCTACTACTCGCAGCGCTTCAATATAAGGCAATTTTCGCTGCTCCAAAGATACTCCACGAACAATTCGAATATCTCCTTGCACATTAAGTACACCTAGTACTAAGAGGGCCATCCAATAACCCCCGTGAGTTACAGATACAACAACTATCGTCAATAAGAGTCCAGGAAGCGCGACAATGAAATCTACGCCACGCATTATCAGATTATCTATTGAACCACCTCTATAGCCAGCAAATATTCCAAGAATTGCCGAAACAACGAGGCCGCTAAATGCAATAAGAAATGGACCAATAATGGCACCTCGAGATCCAGCAATTAGTCGGGAGAATACATCGCGGCCAAGTTCATCCGAACCCAACCAATGTGAGGATGTTGGTTTGAGAGAGACTGCCAAAAGATCTTGCTCCATTGGATTAAATGGAGATATAAATTGTGCCGCAACCGCTGCAAAGCAGATAATGATGATTATTAATGATGCTACAAGAACTGAGCCCGGTACATCTCTTAACTTACTTACTCGTGATCGCAACGTTAATGTCATAATTAGTCAGATCCCTTTTCAAAAGTAATTCGTGGATCTATCGCTACGTACAGCAAATCGATAATAAAGTTTGCGAATATAATCCAAACTGCGACCACCAGAACGATTCCTTGGATAAGTGGAATATCACTATTTTTGATTGATGAGACAAGTAAGCCTCCAAGCCCTGGTAATCCAAATACTGACTCCACAAAGACCGTGCCAGTTAATAACCCTACAAAGACAAGACCTGAAGCAGTTACTATCGGAATCAATGCATTGCGGAGCGCGTAGCGAATAACAATTCGTACTTTAGACAAACCCCTGGCTAGCGCGAACATGTAGTGATCACTTTTGATTTCTTGCAGCATGGCTGCGCGAGTTAATTTAGTAATAAAGGCGAGAGGCCCAATTGAAACAACTGAAATCGGCAAAATCAGATGCCAGAAGTAATCCTTAAAACCACCACGCCCTGTTCCAAATATTGGAAAAAGTTGAAGCTTTAAGGCAAGCACGTAAAGGGCGAGAATTGCAACTACGAAAGCTGGAGAACTACTCATCAATGTGGTTGCCCCAACCGTGAGTCGATCAATCTTACGACCTCTATGTAAGGCTGCTAAGGTTCCGGCCAAAATACCGAATCCAACAGAAATTAGAAAAGCTGGAATCGTTATTGATAATGTCAATGGAATCCGAGACTTCAACTCACTCGATACTGGCATGCTACTGAATATAGATGTACCTAAATCTCCGTGGGCTACACCGCTAATCCAATAATAATATTGCATATAAATAGGACTATTAAGGTGGAATTTCTCTCGTAAGTTATTTACTGTTTCGGTATTGGTTGGTTTCTCACCAATTAAAGCACCAACAGGACCCCCATGAACTAAATTGAGAAGAAGGAAGACTACGACAGTCACACCTAATGCGAGTGGAAGAAGAAAAGCTAAGCGCTTTATGATGTAAGAATACATACTTCTATTCATACGTTTACCGTATCTGAATGCTTATCCAGCCAACTCAGGATCTGAACCCAACATTCTGATTTAGCCAAAGATCCATGCAGCCCATGTCCTTCACCCGGAAAAATTATTAGTTCGCTAGACACTCCTTTATCAATGAGCGCTCTGTAAAATTCTTCTGCTTGACTTACTGGGCAACATCGATCTTCTTTCCCGTGTAAAATTAACGTGGGTGCGCTTGAACTTGAAACTCGCATAAGCGGTGAACGCATTAAATACTCATGCGAATTTGCAAGGGTTGGAGCACCCTTCATTAACTTGTCATAAAATGCTGGATTATTGCTACCAAATCGAGCGCTAAGTAGATTTGGATGCCCGTACATAACGACTGCGCATCGAATTTGATCCGTCATAGTTGCGGCACATGCCGCCAAATACCCACCATAACTTCCACCTACTACGCTAACTTTGGACTCATCGATCGCTATATATTTTGCACACTCTGCTATTCCAAGAATTATGTCTGCAACTTCTGCCCCACTCGCGTCACCTAGATTGGCACGAGCAAACTCTTGTCCACGACCAACGCTACCTCGCGGATTTGGTAGGAGCACTGCATAGCCCTCGCTTAAAAGAAGCAAAACTTCGGGGCGCAAGCTGTATGTCCATAAACTAGCAGGACCCCCATGAATGTATATGACTAACGGAGAAAGTTGGGTACGAGAATTCGGATCGTAAACCAATAATCCTTCAATCTTTCTGCCATCTGATGAGGACCAGCGCAATAAATCTGTTTTAAAGTTTGGAACCTTCTCTTGATTCTCTAAACCAAATTTAGAAATCCTTTTCCATTGGGTTAGCTTTGACCCGCTCGCGCCAACAATTATTTCGGGCGATTCGAATTCGCGTGGGGCGCTTATAGACCAAATCGCCTGATCCAAAACAGTGTTTTCCGGACTTGATTGAAAGTTAGTGCTTGAGGCTTGTAAATCATCTAAATGCAACTCCCCAACCTCTCCGTCAATTTTAACCCATCCCCACGCACCGGAGAGATTCTGCCAACCTGTAAACCAGACACTATCCCTCGAACGCCACCGAACCTTAGAAACATCGACACCAAATGATTTGATAGTTAGAACTTCTCCACTTGCAATTTCAATCACCTTAATTTCCCCGCATACCGTACCTCGATCGCTCGCCCATCCTTCCACTAGAGCAATCTGATTTTTGAGTGGATTTTTAGTTATGGAAGATATTTGCCAACTTGGTTTATAAAAAGTCTTTATATCGCCGCTATGACGATCGACAAACACGACGCTTGAGTCATACCAGCCAGACTCAGTTACATCGTTGGACCAGATTGCCGCAATAGAATTCTCATCAAAATTTTCGAATTCCCAAATTGTGCCTTGCTTGGGTCCAAAGAAATATGGCTCTTTTGAGTCAAAATTGATTTCACACAAGTGCCGCTTCCCGGAATCAATCCGCGTTGTGACTGGTAAATCAATATCTTCTAGTGAGGCGCTTCGCTGTGATCCCGAAGTGACGACGCTGTCTGAACCAGTTTCAGCCACCAGCGCCAAGATAGATAAATTCTCTGGCATCCAGAACAGGTCCTCGATAGATCCAGGAATCGTTGCAATTTCTTTGAAGTTGAAAAGTGGAGCGGAATAGATGCCAATGCTTGTGTATCCACTAGATACATGGCCTTGCATAGCAACAGCGAGTTGATCTCCACTCGGGGACCATCTTGGCAAAGAAATACTATGGTTTTCACTAAGACGAGATAATGGCGCTGGCATACTTTTCTTAAAACTTAGCCATACATTGGTTTCAGTTTCATTGCTGGACTTAATTGGTGATTTGACAGTAAACGCAGCGTATAGACCATCCTTCGACACATTGATATCACTGAGGAGATGTTGGTTTTGAATTTTCCGATTGAAAAAATCAAATCCGACATCACTTTTCATAGATTAAACCTTTCTGCTAGCCGCTAAGAAATGGAGTATCGCATCATCGAATTAGTTGAAAAATGAATGCGCCGTCCTTTTCTTAGGACGGCGCATTCATTCTTAATCTAATTAATTGGTTTTAATCAAATTAACCCACAGGCTTGTGTCAAAGAATGCTCCTGGGGCAATTGCGCTCCAAGAATCTTTAACAGCAATAGCACTGTCACCCCAAAGGATCGGGATAATCGGAATATCCTGTGCCGCCAGTGTCTGAGCTTCCAACACCAACTTAGCTCCAACCTTTACATCTTTAGCCTGTTGGGCTTTTTCGATGAGGGCATCAACTTTTGGATTACGGTAGTTAGATGAGTTGTTTCCATTTACAGCTGCTTGGCTGCTGTGGAAATACAAAAACGCCATCTGCGTTGGATCGGGTCCATCTGGCTTGTTTCCAATGATCTGAATACCAAGATTTGGCGCATGATCGAGGATAACTTGGAAGCGAGGTCCACCAGGCATTGAATTCAGTTTCAAGGTAACGCCAATTTTGGCGAAATCTTGCACCAATACCTGTGAAATCTTCCCAATTGTCGCACTATCTGCTGGCACATTCATAGTTGTTTCAAATCCATTTGGTACTGAAGAAAGTGCTAATTCAGCCTTAGCTTTCTCGATACTAAATGGATAGGTTGCTATAGATGAGTAGCCAGCTTTAATTGTCGCGGCATCAAGAACTCCCTTGAATATGTTTGGATCATTGATCGTAGTTGACGGTCTACCTAGTCCAGGAGTCAGTCCAGTCACAATGGCACTTGAATTTGTCGCATAGTACAGAGCCCTGCGCACGTGAATGTCATCAAATGGCGCTTGTGTCATGTCTAGAGTGAGACCGCGGAAAACCAAATTTGAAACCGGAGTCACAGAAAAGACAGACTTCCACTGAAGGAATGATGCAGACGGCACGCTAAAAGTGCCGTCAATTTGCCCACCAATCATTGCGAGCTGAAGTGTCTGTGCATCAGGGATTACTCGGAATGTAATTTGGTCAAATTGAGTTTTTGGTCCAGTGTAAAATTTATTCCGCACAAGAATCAATCTTGAATCAGGAGTGTATTCTTTTACTTTGTATGGACCGCTACCGATTGGCAAAACTTTTGGGGTGCCATAGTTGGCTAAGTTAGCCTCAACATGTGCTTTTTTCCAAACAAATCCCACCAAAGTGGCTGGTAAGTACTTCCACATACTGTCTGCTGTCTTCAGCTTCACAGTCATAACATCACCAGAGGATGTAATAGATTGTACATTTGACAGTAGTGCCGCTTCTTGTGATGCCACAGTTGGATCTAGATGCATTTTTAAGGAATAAACTACATCGGCAATTGTTAATAGGCTGCCATCAGAGAACTTGATGCCTTTTTTGATTGTGTATGCGTATTCTGTCTCGGATACTTTCTTCCAAGAAGAGGCAACTGATGGAACAATAGAACCATCTGGGTTTGTTGTGAGTATTTGTCCTTGTATTAACGACATTACCTCGTTGCCAACGTCTGAATAATTCGTTGGAGCAAACAACGTACGTGGGCCGTACGCTAGTCCCCAATTTAGATTCTTGACGGTTGCTGCTGAGGCCGGCAAAGAAATTAAGACGAGCGGCACCGCTAATACGAAAACGCTCCCGAGTGCGGACATTCGGCGAAACATTTTTTTCGGTTTCCTAGATTTGAAATCCAACATGATTGCCTCCTCCATAGTAGATAGAGTCCCCTAGGGACTTCCCCGTTAAAAAATAGCGCGGCGGAAAATTATGGCCTCAATTCCTTTCTTTAAGTAGAAATGTTGGGTGCCAATTTGGCAGATTATCCGCAATGTGAGAGAGCTCAAGCATCGCTATGGAGTAGGTATCGACCTAAACCTGGCCAATCTGTACGAATTCAATTTCTAAATGCCATGGGCTAAAAAGCAAGATTGGGTACTGTGGAGCTCGAACTTGAATAGTTTCTCTGCTCACGCGACACATCGTAAATTTAATTTCTGTGCCTCTCTATTTTAGCTAGCAGATTGACAGCCAGTTAGACGATCGGGATAATAATTTAACTACTCTAGAGCAATAAAAATGTAAGTTCATGATTGGTGGATCTTGTCCTTATTATTAGATGGTTCAGCAAAGGTTCACTAAATTAAAGATATTTTGACCCAAAATACTCTAGGGAGTTAAAAGAGCCATGCATGGACTAGTACTTACTGACTACGAGCAGGAAATGCTGAATGGTCAACATGGCGAAGCTGTAGCGATGTGCATGCGCTTAGTAGTTGGTGTTGCCCGCGCTAACCAAGCGCCACGCTTAGTAGAAATTGAGTCAGCCCATGCGGATGGTTGTCTTTATCACGGGATCGCTGGCCTTGAATACACCGAGAAGTTAGTCGAACTTGGTGCAAAAGTTAAAGTCAGAACCACGACAAATGTAAGTTCGCTCGATTTATTACACCCGAGTCTTATGAAAGCTGATGCACTGTTTTCGGCGAATTCTCGACGCTTAATGGATGCCCACCTTGCGATTGGATGCGAAGCCACGTGGACATGTGCTCCTTACCAAACCGGACACCGCCCTGCATTTGGATCGCAAATTGCTTGGGCCGAATCGAATGCAATTGTATTCGCTAATTCAGTTCTAGGTGCACGAACAGATCGTTACGGAGATTTCCTTGACATCGCCGCCGCCATTGTCGGCCGAGTGCCATTTTCCGGATTACATACCGACGCTGGCAGAAAAGCAGTGCTCGTCTTAGATTTTTCCGACATCTCCCGCGAATTGTTGGATGAAGAAAGCTCCTGGCCCTCTATTGGTGCGCTCTTAGGAGATATTGCCGGAAGCAAAGTAGTTGCATTGCTGGGGCTTCCTGGAAACCTTTCAGATGGAGGGCTGACCGAAGATCGACTCAAAGGACTAGGCGCAACCGCAGCATCATCTGGTGGAGTCGGGCTTTTTCATGTTGTAGGCGTAACACCAGAAGCACCAACATTGGCTGCAGTCGTTGGCCCAAATGTTGCAACGATGAAAATAAGTACTGCACAACTACGAGCATCACGCGATCGACTCACCACAGCAGTAGGAGACGGGCTGGATGCAGTAAGTCTTGGGACGCCACATTTCTCTCTAGCAGAATTCGCTGCTTTGACTAAAGAATTAGAAATCGGCACTAAGTTCGCGGAATCGATCGATTTCTATGTTTCAACGAGCCGCGGTGTTTTAAAGCGCGCCGAAGAATTAGGTTACGACAAAATACTCTTGAACGCGGGAGGTCGCATCGTGACCGACACCTGCACTTACGTAACACCGATACTAAATCCGAATATTAAAACTGTGATGACTAACTCTGGTAAATGGGCTTGGTATGCCCCAGGCAATTTAGGTATCGACACAATTTTAGGTTCCGTTAAAGAGTGTGTCGCTTCAGCAATTGCAGGAAAGTTGGTGCGCAATGACGCTCTCTGGCAATAAAATACTTACCGGCCGCGCTTTACATCCAGGAGTCGGTACGGGTGAAGTTCTAGTTCTAGATCAACCAATATCATTTTGGGGCGGAGTTGACCATCACGGTGTAATTATCGATGTGCATCATCCGCAATGTGGCCAGAGCGTTGCCGGAAGAGTGCTAATCATGCATTCAGGCCGCGGATCAAGTTCAGCCACTGCCGTACTTGCTGAATTAATTCGAGCCAAAAAAGCACCAGCCGCGATGCTCTTTACGGAGTGCGACACAATTTTAGTAATCGGTGCGCTCGTTGCTGCTGAGCTATATGCAATATCTATTCCGATTGCGGAATTATCACCAAGTGACTACTCAAAACTACCTACATCCGGTTGCGTAACGGTCAGCGCGTCAACCGAAACCCTAATCGCCACTATCTCTTAATACTCGGTCGGAAGTGGCAACTTAGTCGGTGCAACACGTTTAACAATCTCGCTAAGCACGCGGTAAACCGAGGGTTCGCCTACCCAGAGATGCTTTGCTTCAGCAACTTCAATGATTTCAATTTTACTTAATGGCGCAAATCTTTCTTTGGCTTGATCTGGAGGTAAGAATGAATCAAGTTCTGGAACGAGAGCAATCACTGGTCTTGGATCAGTATTCCAATATTTTAGTTGCTCAACAGTAGTCCGCTGCAGTGGTGGGCTCAAAAGGATCAATCCTTGATGACGCGGATCCTTTGCATATTGCAAAGCGAGATCGGTACCAAACGACCAACCAACAACCCAGAGATTATTTAGTGCTAACTCATCGAAACAATAGTTCAGCAACGCCTCCACATCGTTGCCTTCTTCATCGCCATTGGTAAATGTTCCCTCACTTGTGCCCGCATCACTGGTTGTACCCCGAGTGTTAAAGCGCACGACAGAAATGCCCGCGAGGGCTGGCAATCGATTCGCTGCCTTCTTATAAATATGGCTATCCATCATTCCGCCAGCACTTGGGTTTGGGTGTAGACACAAGATCGCACCCGTTCCACCAATTAGTGGGCGGGCAATTTCCCCCACAAGATTGACCCCATCTTTAGTTCTTACGCTAAAGGCGGTACGTAGGGAAGGTAGGACTGAGTTGGCTCGAATGATCTCTGACACCTTACAAGTCTATCTACCCGCTGCTCCATTACACTTTTTTAATGGCCTCCAAAAGAAACACGACATTTGCTTCGCACTACCCAGCCACTGGTGAAATATTTGGATTCTTCCCGATATTTTCTGACGATGACGTCACGGGTGCGGTTGAAAATGCTCGCTCTGTTGCTGCCGCATGGCAAGGGTTAGATTTTTCCGGGCGGAGAAAAGTTTTATTGGCGTGGAGCAAGCTGCTCATCGGTCGGATTGATGAATGCGCAAAACTTATTTCTGATGAAACTGGAAAGCCAATCGGTGATGCGAAATTAGAAGTAACGTTGGCAATTGGCCATCTTGCATGGGCTGCTCGTAACGCAAGAGAAGTATTGCGTCCGCAACATCGAACCCCTGGCTTGTTGATGGCAAATATGGCGGCCAGAGTAGAGCGCTCCCCCCTTGGAGTTGTTGGTGTCATCGGACCGTGGAACTATCCAATCTTTACGCCAATGGGGTCGATCGCCTACGCACTTGCTGCAGGAAATACTGTCGTATTTAAGCCAAGTGAATTTACTCCGGGTGTTGCTGTTTGGTTAGCCGAAACATTTTCTAGTGTTGCACCTAGCCACCATATCTTTTCGGTGGTCACCGGTCTTGGTGATACAGGGCGGGCGCTGTGTGAAAGCGGAGTAGATAAGTTGGCTTTCACTGGATCAACGAAAACCGCAAAAGTTGTTGCTGCAACATGTGCCAAGACGATGACTCCCGTAGTGTTGGAATGCGGTGGTAAAGATCCCGTCATCATCGCCGAAGACGCAGATATCAAAACTGCGGCAGATTTCACTCTATGGTCTGCAATGTCTAATGCTGGTCAAACATGTATCGGAGCAGAACGCGTCTATGTCCACGAAAGCGTGGCAGATCAATTTACGTCAACGATCGTAGAACTTGGTAAAAAAATTACCCCTGGCGCACCTGGGCAAGGAAACTACGGTCCAGCAACCATGCCAAAACAACTCGACGTCATTAAGTCGCACATCGCCGATGCAATCAAGAAAGGTGGGAAAGCGTTAGTGGGAGGGTTGGACTCAGTTAAGCCTCCCTTTGTAGAGCCCGTGATTTTGATTAATGTGCCTGAAGATTCAATTGCCATGCAAGATGAAACCTTTGGCCCAGTCATCATCATTAATCGCGTTAAAACTATGGATGAAGCGGTCAGGCTTTCTAACGCATCACGCTATGGCTTAGGTGCATCGGTGTGGTCTAAGAGAAATGGAAACAAGATTGCCTCTCAATTGCAGTGCGGGATGGTGGCAATTAATTCAACAATTTCCTTTGCGGCTGTTGCGTCTGTGCCTTTCGGCGGGGTTAAAGAGAGTGGGTACGGGCGGATTCATGGACCCGAAGGTCTCATGGAATTTACTTATGCACGCACCGTTGTCAGAGCTAGGTTTCAACTGCCCGTTTCGTTCACCTCATTTGGCCGCAGCCCATTTGCTGACAAGGTTATTGTTGGATTAGTGAAGGCACTTCACGGTCGGAGTATCGGTTAGTTTCTTGTAACTTTTTTATTGTTGAAAACTAGTAACGAGGCGCGTTTCTTGTTCGTTCAGTACGTGGGGCGCGATGCGTTTTCTTAGCCCAACATGCGTTATGCCAATGTCTGCGAGTTTCAACATCGTATTCCAGCCATGCGACTGTGTGCGGTGTAGCCATCGGAATCATTTGATCACATCCGGGACAGCGATAAGGCTTATTAGATGTTGATCCAGTTATTTTCCTAACAACATAAATGCCTTCATCATGTTCTTCGATTGAATCGCTAGAGGTAGCACCTAGTTCTCGATCTTCGCCTTTGGGTTTGCGACCCTTGGGGTGATTGCGACGTGGGCTCATGAGAGTATCTTTTCGCATTTTTGCGTTCAGTGTGGCAAGGTAGCCATGTGAACGTCATCGAAGTTCGAGGTCTGCGCAAAAGTTATGACGGCATTGAGGCTGTTGCAGGCGTGGACCTTTCCATTTCCAAGGGAGAAATTTTTGCTCTTTTGGGCCCGAACGGCGCAGGCAAAACTACTACGGTTGAAATTCTCGAGGGATTTCGCGCCAGAGATGGCGGAGATGTCCGAGTTTTAGATTTTGATCCTCAGGTCAAAGGACATGATGCTCGAGTATTTAGAAATCGCATCGGCATTGTTTTGCAATCAACCTCAGATGCGGGTGATCTGACCGTACGAGAAACCCTCCACCACTTCTGCGGGTATTACTCAAATCCAAGGGATCCCGAAGAAGTAATTACCTCTATCGGCCTGGCAGAAAAAAGTAGCTCGCTTATTCGTAGTTTGTCTGGTGGCCAACGTCGTCGCCTAGATGTTGGGCTTGGAATCATTGGCAACCCCGAACTTCTCTTTCTTGATGAGCCGACCACGGGTTTTGATCCTGAAGCAAGGCGTGCTTTTTGGGCACTGATTAGAAGTTTGAAAGATGGTGGCACAACGATCTTGCTGACAACTCACTACCTGGATGAAGCAGAAGCTCTGGCTGATCGCGTAGCAGTCATTAATCGCGGCAAAATTATAGAAATATCTACTCCTACAGAGCTTGGTGGCCGAGCTACTTCATTGGCGAGCGTGCAGTGGGAAAGTAATGGTGAAATGCACGATGAACTCACCTCAGAGCCCACTTCGGTGGTGACGCGCCTTGGCAAAGAATTCAACGGAGAGGTTCCAAAGTTGAGCGTCCATCGTCCAACACTTGAAGATATTTATTTGGAAATGATCGGATCATCGAAAGGGGGATCGGAGTGAACTCTCTTCCCAGCACACTTAACCTTGGGTTGCAGCGAGGCAAACTAGAAATTCGCCAATTCATGCGCCAACGCGAATCAGTTGTCTTTACATTACTTTTCCCGCTGATCCTGCTTGCAATTTTCGGTTCAGTATTTAAAGACACCATCGCGCCTGGAGTCACATTTAGCCAATATTTCGTGGCGGGAATGGTTGCATCCGGTCTTGTAAATAGCGGATTCCAACAGTTAGCTATTATCATTCCGGTCGAACGCGACTTCGGGTCTCTTAAACGATTACGTGGAACACCAATGCCGGCAGCAAGTTATTTCATAGGTAAATCTCTTCTTGTCCTGGCCGGAATGATTGTTCAAGTCATTCTGCTATTAGCCGGCGGCGTCTTATTCTTTGGTCTCAATATGCCAACTTCTACATCTAAGTGGTTCACTTTCGCGTGGCTTATCCTGTTAGGGACAGCAACTTCCACTGCGCTAGGAATCGCTTTCTCAGTGGTACCCAAAAGTGGTCGCGGCGCCTCGGCTGTCGTCTCACCCGTTGTTATCATTTTGCAATTCTTCAGTGGCGTTTTCTTTATTTTCACTCAACTTCCAACATGGATGCAGCAAGTTGCCGCAATCTTTCCCCTCAAATGGCTTACTCAAGGAATGCGATCAGTATTCTTGCCAGATTCATTTGCATCGCAAGAAGTAGCCCATTCGTGGGAAACTGGACGAACACTTCTTATACTCATTGTGTGGCTCGTCGTCGGACTTTTCTTTTCAATAAGAACCTTCAAATGGGAGCGAGCATAAAGCGCTCTCAAGGATCGTTAGGGCTCACATTAGCCCTAACGATTGCACTCCTTGCAGGAATCATCCCTGCAAATGCTGCCACCACAAAACCTTCTCCCAAGGCATCGACTAAACCTGCTGCGCAAAACTCAGCGCAACCTATGGCAAAGCCCAGCTCTACGGCAGTTGCGAAAAAGGTAATAGCAAAGAAGAAAGTAGTTACGAAGAAGCGAATTTATCGAAAGAAGAAGATTATCAAAGTAATGCCATCTCCATCTCCGGCTTGGCCTCCTAAAGGATTTAGCGCTGACAACGGCGTCTATGCAAAGATTCCAACTAGTAAGGAATTAGTAGGTGTGATCTCTGCCGCCGCAACTTTGGCTTCGCAGGTAAAGGATTGTCAGAAGTTTGTCTGTGGAGCAGTACAAGTTGCATCAATAATTGGTTGCACCTGGTGGGAAGTCCAATCAGAAGTATCTGGACCAACTTCTGACACTGACGCAACTCTGCGCGTTCTCGGAACTTTACGCACGACGGCGAAAGCAACGAACGTCAAACAAATGATTACGATTTTGCTCATTAGCGCTGAGCCCATGAAAGATAAGACCAACATAGGAAAGATTGATATCACTTGCTATCACTCACCGCGCATTGAAGATGTTCCGACTACCGTTTACACGCCAGTTCAATTACCAACGAATACAAATTAACGATTGGCCCCGGGCACCCATAGCTGATCGCCAATTTCTTTGTTTGCAATACGTGCGAGCACAAATAAAAGATCCGAAAGGCGATTGAGGTACTTTGCTGTCAACGGATTGACGCCTCCGCCAAATGCATGAATGGCAGCCCAAGTGCAACGTTCTGCTCTGCGTGTCACTGTACGTGCAACATGTAGGAGTGCAGAGGCGGGTGTGCCAGATGGTAAAACAAACGAGCGCAGTTGCTCAAGATTTTCGTTATACACATCAATCTGATTTTCTAGATATGTAATCTGGCTTTCTAGAACTCGTAATGGTTCAAAAGCTGGTGCATCCGAAACTGGAGTACATAGATCTGCACCCACATCGAAGAGATCATTTTGAATTCGTACCAATAAAGTATTCAAGTCCTTGGATAATTCGCCCAATGCCAATACAACTCCGATTGCCGAATTAGCTTCATCGACAGTTGCATACGCTTCAAGGCGTGGATCGTTCTTGGACGTCCTACTCATATCCCCCAGGGAGGTAGTCCCGTCATCGCCGGTCTTGGTGTAAATCCTCGTTAAATGAACCATGGGGAGAGCCTATTAGGACAGTTACGATGAGACCACTCAAGAGCGCAAGGAGGCAGAACCCCGTGGCTGCAGAACGCTTTCGGATCGTTGGTGGGGCTCGTCTCCATGGCGAAGTCCGAGTTTCTGGTGCCAAAAATTCCGCTCTGAAGTTGATGGCCGCCGCATTACTTGCCGAAGGTAAGACAACAATTCGAAACGTTCCAGATATTGCCGACGTAGCGATCATGGCAGATTTACTTACTCGCCTTGGCTGCACTGTTGTACGAACTGACGATTGTGTCAGCATCGATGTTCCAAAAGTCCCAGCACATCGCGCCGATTATGACTTAGTGCGCAAAATGCGTGCCTCAATCAATGTGCTGGGTCCATTAGTTGCACGCGTTGGTATGGCAGAAGTTGCACTACCTGGAGGAGATGCCATTGGTTCGCGAGGTTTAGATTTTCACTTCAAGGGTCTTGTCACATTAGGTGCGACCGCCCATAACGAACATGGGTACGTCATTGCAACCGCTCCAGATGGATTAGTTGGCGCCGACATTGTTTTGGACTTCCCTAGCGTTGGTGCAACTGAAAATCTTTTGACAGCGGCAGTGCTTGCGCGTGGCACGACTACTATTGATAACGCTGCTCGCGAACCTGATGTAGTCGACCTCGGACAATTCCTCATCGGCATGGGCGCAAAGATAGAAGGACTTGGCACAACTAAATTAACAATTCATGGAGTGACAAAACTTAATCCGACGGATCACACCACTATCCCTGATCGGATTGTTACGGGAACCTGGGCATTTGCTGCCGTCATGACTGGAGGAGATATCACCATTCATGGTGGGCGCGCTGAAGATCTTGAACTGCCCCTAGAAAAACTTGCATCGGCTGGTGCAATTGTGACTTCAACACCAGATGGCATACGAGTGCGCATGGATGGTCGTCCTCAATCAATTGATGTCGCGACTCTTCCTTACCCTGGATTCCCGACAGACCTACAACCCATGGTTATTTCACTCAACTCCATTGCTCAAGGCGATGCAATAGTGACAGAGAATGTTTTTGAAGGTCGTTTCATGTTCGTGAATGAATTAGTCCGACTTGGAGCTCAGATCACTGTCGATGGCCACCACGCAGCAATCAGCGGAATCCCTCAACTTTCAGGCGCCCCCGTCGCAGCAACCGACATTCGGGCCGGTGCCGGACTAGTTTTAGCCGGGCTAGTGAGTGAAGGAATTACACTTGTGGAAGATTCATTTCATATCGATCGAGGCTATCCCCGCTTTGCAGAAGAACTCGCTGCCCTTGGCGCTGAAGTCACAAGAGAAACGGTGGAGTAGCGATGGCTGAAAAAGTTAATCCAGATCGCAACTTAGCACTAGAGCTTGTTCGTGTTACAGAAACTGCGGCACTGGCGGGATCGGCCTGGGTTGGACGCGGCGATAAAAATTTGGCAGATCATGCCGCGGTTGAGGCAATGCGCAGAATGATCAACACGGTTGATATGGATGGGGTAGTCGTCATTGGCGAAGGCGAAAAAGATGATGCCCCGATGCTTCATAACGGGGAGAACGTTGGTAACGGTTTGGGTCCCAAGTGTGACGTTGCAGTCGACCCCATCGATGGCACGTCCCTAACTGCAAATGGCATGAATGGTGCGATTAGTGTCATCGCACTATCGCCACGCGGCACGATGTATGACCCTTCAGCAGTTTTCTACATGAACAAAATTGTTACCGGTCCTGAGTGTGCAGATGTCATCGATATCACCGCTCCCCCTGCAGAAAATGTCAGGAGAGTTGCGAAGGCAAAAAAGATTCCCGTGAGTGATGTGACTGTTGTTGTTCTTAATCGCCCACGACATAACGAACTCCTTGCCCAATTGCGCGATGCTGGTGCCAGAATTCGTCTCATCCAAGATGGTGATGTTGCCGCAGCTATTGAAGCTGCACGGCCCGGTACAGGTATTGATCTACTCATGGGAATTGGCGGAACACCAGAAGGTGTCATCACCGCAGCTGCCATGATCTGCCTGGGAGGCGTTATTCAGGGACAACTCCACCCTAAAGATGATGCAGAGCGCCAAGGTGCAATTGACGCCGGACATGATCTATCTAGAATTTTGCAAACGAGAGATTTGATTAATTCTGATGATGTTTTTCTCTCGGCAACTGGTATTACTAACGGAGAATTACTTCGGGGTATTCGTTACACGACTTCAGGAGTTATAAGTCACTCGATTGTCATGCGCGGTGAAAGCCGTACTGTGCGGATTATTGAAACAGAGCACAACTTTAGAAACTAGCCCACGCTTTCGGTCAAGATTGAAACACGATCTTTGGATACTGAAAGAAAACCACCATTGACGACGAACTCTGTGGTTGTTCCATCCACTGCTTTGATTTTGACTTGGCCGTCGACTAGGACGCCAAAGAGAGGTGCATGGCCCGAAAGAATTCCTAAATCCCCATCGATCGTGCGGGCAGAAACCATCTCTGCCTCGCCCGACCACACTCTCTGCACTGGCGACACTAGCTCGACGTTAAGAGTCATTGATTAACCTTTTGCCAACTCTGCTGCACGGCGCTCAACATCATCAAGGCCGCCGCACATAAAGAATGCCTGCTCTGGAACGTGATCGTACTTTCCGTCTGCAAGTGCTTCGAAGGCTTCGATTGTGTCTTTTACTGGAACAAATGATCCATCCAGACCAGTAAAGACCTTGGCGACGAAAGTATTTTGTGACAGGAAGCGCTGAATACGGCGTGCGCGTCCTACAAGAATACGATCTTCTTCAGAGAGCTCATCGATACCAAGAATTGCAATGATGTCTTGCAAATCTTTGTAACGCTGCAAAATCTGCTTGATTCGGTTGGCAACACGGAAGTGATGCTCTCCAATGTAGCGAGGATCCAAGATGCGCGATGTTGAATCGAGTGGATCTACAGCAGGGTAGATACCTAATTCAGAAATTGGACGAGAAAGAACTGTTGTCGCATCAAGGTGAGCAAAAGTTGTATGAGGAGCTGGGTCAGTGATGTCATCAGCAGGAACATAAATTGCCTGCATTGATGTAATCGAGTGACCACGAGTTGAAGTAATGCGCTCTTGTAGTTGGCCCATTTCATCAGCCAAAGTTGGCTGATAACCCACTGCAGAAGGCATACGTCCAAGAAGTGTTGAAACCTCAGAACCCGCTTGAGTAAAGCGGAAGATGTTGTCGATGAAGAGCAACACGTCCTGCTTTTGAACATCGCGGAAATATTCGGCCATGGTGAGCGCGGACAGTGCAACGCGTAGACGCGTGCCAGGTGGCTCATCCATCTGACCAAAGACCAAGGCGGTCTTATTGATAACGCCAGTCTCAGTCATTTCAAGGAAAAGGTCATTTCCTTCACGTGTACGCTCACCAACACCGGCGAATACAGAAACTCCACCGAAGTTTTCAGCAACACGATAAATCATTTCTTGAATAAGAACAGTCTTACCTACACCGGCACCACCAAAGAGGCCGATCTTTCCGCCCTTTACATATGGTGTGAGAAGGTCAATAACTTTGATACCAGTTTCGAACATCTCGGTCTTTGACTCAAGTTGATCAAATGCTGGCGCATTACGGTGGATTGGCCAACGCTCTTTGATATCAAGCGATGAGGTTGGAACATCGAGGGATTCACCCAAGGTGTTAAATACGTGGCCCTTTGTGACATCGCCAACCGGCACAGAGATTGCTGCACCTGTGTCACTTACTTCGGCCCCACGCACCATTCCGTCGGTTGGTTGCATGGAGATCGCGCGCACGAGGTTGTCACCGATGTGCTGGGCAACTTCCATCGTTAAGGTACGCGTTTGACCGCTCATTGTTACCTCGACGTGTAGCGCGTTGAAGATCGAAGGCATTGCATCGGCTGGGAATTCAATATCCACCACCGGTCCAATTACTCGAGCTACGCGACCCTTACTGGTTGTCTGTGTCGACATCATTCACTCCCTGCACTAGCCGAGGCGAGCGCGTCTGCGCCGCCGACGATTTCACTGATCTCTTGTGTAATTTCGGCTTGACGGGCCGCGTTCGCAAGTCGGGTTAGTGACTTGATCAAATCCTCAGCATTGTCAGTTGCTGACTTCATCGCACGACGACGAGCAGCATGCTCGGAAGCAGCTGATTGCAACATCGCATTGAAGACTCGGGCTTCGATATAACGAGGAAGCAGTGAGTTGAGCACTGTCTCTGCGCTAGGTTCGAATTCATACATAGGTAACAATCCAGCAGGTGCAGGTGCATCACTTTCGATAACCTCAAGTGGGAGCATGCGCTTTGCCATCGCATTTTGCGTCAACATGGATTGGAACTCGGTGAAAACAATATGGATCTCATCCACTCCGTTGACATCAGTCTGCGCATCTGCAAGAAAGGCAACAATGAGTGCATCTGCCACTTCCTTTGCATTCTCATAAGTTGGGCTATCTGAAAATCCGCTCCATGATCCAGCAATAGGACGCTTGCGGAACTTGTAGTAGTTCACTGCTTTGCGTCCAACAAGATAGGAAGTCGTTTCAAGGCCACGGCCCCGAATCAAGGCGGCTAATTGCTCGCCTTCCTTCACTGCATTGTTGGAATACGCACCAGCCATACCGCGGTCTGCAGAAATAATGAGAATCGCTGCGCGCTTTGGATTTTCTGATGGTGTAGTTAAAGGGTGATTGGTCGATGAATATGTTGCTACTGCAGAGACAGCACGAGTCAACTCGTTTGCATACGGCGTAGAGGCTGCGACACGTTGCTGCGCCTTGACGATACGGGAGGCCGAAATTAATTCCATGGCCTTCGTAATCTTCTTCGTCGCTTTAACAGATCGCATCCGTCGGCGATATACGCGGAGTTGGGCACCCATTTTTTACTTCTTCACCGGTGGCGGAGCGTATTTGGTTACCTGCTCTTGGCCTTCGCCATCGAGTGCCTTTGCGGCTGCTTCATTGATCGCGGCAGATACCGTAGGAACAAAGCGAGTCTTAAATGCTGTGACTGCTTCAACCATGGATGCAACGGTGTCATCTTTGAGTTCTTTGGTCTCAGAGATCACGTCGAAAATAGCTTTGCGTTCGCGGCCAATAAACTCAATGAGCTCGGCTTCAAAGCGACGAATATCTGCCACAGCAACATCGTCGAGTTGGCCAGAAGTACCTGCCCAGATCGAAACGATTTGGCTCTCGAGTGAATATGGTGAGTACTGACCTTGCTTCAAGAGTTCAACCATGCGAGCACCGCGCTCGAGTTGAGCCTTTGATGCAGCATCAAGGTCGGAACCGAAAGCTGCGAATGCTTCAAGTTCGCGGAACTGCGCCAAGTCAAGGCGCAAACGTCCTGCGATCTTTTTCATTGCCTTTGTCTGAGCAGATCCACCTACGCGAGATACAGATACACCCACGTTAATAGCTGGACGCACACCGGCGTTGAAAAGATCTGTTTCCAAGAAACACTGTCCATCGGTAATGGAAATAACGTTGGTAGGAATAAACGCTGACACGTCATTTCCCTTAGTTTCAATAATTGGTAGACCAGTCATCGAGCCGCCGCCGAGTTCGTCGGAAAGCTTTGCGCAACGCTCGAGAAGACGTGAGTGCAAGTAGAAAACATCGCCTGGATAGGCTTCGCGACCTGGTGGACGACGAAGCAACAATGAGACCGAACGATAAGCCTCAGCTTGCTTTGAAAGATCATCAAAAACAATGAGCACGTGTTGTCCTGCGTACATCCAGTGCTGACCAATAGATGAGCCAGTGTATGGAGCGAGGTACTTAAAGCCTGCAGGGTCAGATGCTGGAGATGCAACGATAGTTGTGTATTCCATCGCGCCAGCTTCTTCTAGAGATGCTTTTACAGATGCAATCGTGGATCCCTTTTGACCAATAGCAACATAAATACATTTAACTTGCTTCTTTGGATCCCCAGATTTCCAGTTCTCTAACTGGTTAATGATGGTGTCAACAGCAACCGCAGTCTTTCCAGTCTGACGATCGCCAATGATCAATTGACGCTGTCCGCGACCAATAGCGGTCATCGCGTCAATTGCCTTAATTCCAGTCGCTAGTGGTTCCTTAACAGGTTGGCGTTGCACAACAGAAGGTGCCTGCACTTCGAGAGCACGACGTGCCTCTGCTTTGATCTCGCCTTTTCCATCAATGGGACGACCTAGTGGATCGACAACACGGCCAAGGAATGCATCGCCCACTGGTACAGAAAGAATTTCTCCAGTGCGACGAACAGTTGTTCCTTCTTCAATGCCTGCATAGTCACCCAAAATAACGATACCGATTTCACGGACATCGAGGTTGAGGGCTAGACCGAGGGTGCCGTTTTCAAATTGCAACAACTCATTTGCCATTGTCGACGGCAATCCTTCAACGCGAGCAATGCCGTCGCCTGCTTGCGTGACGGTACCAACCTCGTCTCGAACAGCAGCGCCTGGATCGTATGACTTAACGAAGTTCGCCAAGGCATCGCGAATCTCCTCGGGTCGGATCGTGAGTTCGGCCATTGTGGTGTTCTCCCTCTTCTATCTTCTCTTGTGAATCTTCTTACGCGCTCTTGCTGGCAAGAGCGCGGTCTGCTTGGAGTAAACGGGTGATGAGTGTGCCGTCAATGAGTTCATCTGCGAATCGAATTGAAATGCCTCCAACGACATTCTTATCAACCGCAACATTGACTCTTACTTGTTGACCTATTTTTTGTGAAAGTGATTTAGAAAGGCGTTCTACTTGCTGGGAAGTTAACTCAACTGCTGTGGTGACATGTGCGATGAGACGGTTCTTACGGGCTGAAACTGCTTGAGCAAATTCAGCAAGTCCGCTTTCAATATTGCGACCACGTGAATGGTCAACCAGTGTTGAAATAAGTGTCACCGTGGAAGCAGTGGCCTTGCCGGAAAGAAGTGCGCTAACAAGCTGACTCTTAGGTGGTTGGCCCGGCACGGTGGAACGATTTGCTAGAACTGCGCGTAGCTCTGGGCTAGATGCGACGGTCTGTGAAAAGGTGAAGATTTCTGCTTCAAGTCGATCTAGCGTGCCATCTTTTTCTGCAGCTGCGGCTTGTGACTCCACTGCCAATAGTTCTAGGACATCGCCTAGATCCTTGGGCGATGACCAGCGCATTGCAATCATCTCGGAAAGCAAAGCCAGTGAACCGGGAGCAACTACCTTGCTGAAAAGTTGGGCTGCTAAAGAGTTCTTCTCTGCCTCTTGGCGCGCAGAATCTGTAAGGGCTCTGCGCAGAGCGATTGATGAGTCAAGCACTTGCACCATCGCGAAAAGATCAGAAGACAACTTTAAAATCACAGCAGAATCCAACCCAGATAATTTCTTATCCAGAGAGGTTCTGGTTGCGACTAGAGATAGTCGACTGGTGCCTTTCATGGTGAGTGACATAGTTACTTGGACTCCTCCAAATCAGCGAGGAATCTTTCGACTACTCGTGATTGACGTGCCTGGTCTTCGAGCGCTTCGCCAACAATCTTGGAAGCAAGGGATGTAGCAATTGTGCCCACCTCGTTGAGAAGTGAGTTCACTGCTTGTTGACGTTCAGCTTCGATCGAAGCACGTGCCGATGCAGTAATTCGTGCTGCTTCTTCTTGAGCAGTTGCACGCATTTCTTCAATGATCGCTGCGCCTTCGGTGCGTGCTTCTTCACGCATCTTGGCTGATTCACCGCGAGCATCTGCTAATTGCGCTTGGTATGTGCGAAGAGTCGATTCGGCTTCGAGTTGGGCTTTTTCAGCTCGCTCGAGTCCACCCTGAATCGCGTTAGTGCGTTCGCGGTATGCCTCTTCAAACTTTGGAACTGCTTTAGTGCGAAGAAGAAAAAATAGAATCGAAAAGGCAACGAGCCCAACGATAATTTCGGCAGGTTGTGGGATGACAGGACTTGGTCCCGCTTCACTTGCCGCAAGTACCCAAAGGTTATTGCTCATGTGTGACTCCTAACTTCCTAGTGTGTTTCGTCGCGTTCTTACTTGAGAACGAAAGCGAGAACGAGGCCAATGAGAGCCAAAGCTTCTGCCAAGGCGAATCCAAGGAATGCGATTGGTTGTAGAAGACCGCGAGCTTCAGGCTGACGTGCAACACCGTTGATATATGCAGCGAAAACCAGACCAGTAGCAACACCGGGACCGATTGTCGAGAGGCCGAAACCTACAATTGCCATTGTACCTGTCATGTAACTTCCCTTTCACGTAATGACTAGAGGTTCCTCTAGCCAAATCTATTTATTCTTTAGTGCTCATCTGCCAACGCGCCGGCGATATATAGCGCAGTAAGTAAAGTAAATATGTAAGCCTGGAGACATTCAATTCCGAGCTCAAAAAATGATAATCCGACGGCAAATCCGAAAGAGAAGATGCTGAGAATTTTCATGAGGATTGTGCTTGTGAGTAAATACTTACCGCCCATTGTAAAAACAAGTAGAAGTAAGTGGCCAGCAAACATATTTGCAAACAAACGAAGCGAAAGAGTTGCTGGGCGAATTATGAAATATGTGGCAAATTCAACTGGTGTGAGGATGACATAAATATATTTTGGGACACCGGGCATGAAGCAGATGTCCTTGATGTATTTCACGAGGCCATGGCGGCGAATTCCGACGGTGTGATAAACGAAATAGGTAAAGATTGCAAGGGCAATGGGGAAACCAATATGCGACATCGTTGGGAACTGAAGTAGTGGGATTACTCCGAAGATGTTGTTACACAGTACAAAGGTGAAGAGCGTGAACAAGAATGGTATGAACTTTAAGAATTCTGGCCCAATGACTTCTTCGCCCAAGCTATGGCGGACAAAGGAGTAGACACCTTCGCCAGCAAATTGAAGTCTGGAAGGCACGATGGCCGCTTTACGGGAGGAGGCAATAAAGAAGACTGAAATCAAGACAACTGAAAGGCCAACAAGGAGTACAGGCTTAGTTCCCAAAATATTTGTGCCAAAGATTGGGTGAAAAAAGAAGTCGGCACTACTAGGTGGGACAAATCCATCCCCAGCCATATGTAGTGAAACGGACAAAATCAAACTCCCTTAAATGTCTTGATGGAGTGCTCTCGTACGGGCTTTCGGGGCTTAACTTAGAGCCTCGGGTCGCGATCTGCCAAACCGAGGAAGGGGTTATTCTCGAATAAAGCGAAGCCAAATCAGGGATAAACCAGCGGTCAGACCGACGACGAGTCCGACAAAGACCAAGATATGCAACTTAAAGAAATGGTCTGCAAGTGCTCCTACCCCGCCCCAAAAGGCCAACCCAGAAATAAGGTAGGCCAAAATTGTCCAAAAAGCGTTGTCATCTTGCTTGACCATCCAAGGCTCCTTTGTTACCTGTTAACGACTTTGGAAATCTTTCGAGCCGGTTGGCGCTCTATTCCTTCTTTGGTAGCGGCAAGTGCAATTCCAACTTCAGAAATGCTCGAATCTCCCCTGCCAACCACGCCAAGGTTATCGCAATCGCCACTGCCCCAAAACTACGCCTATCTAGGCTTGCTTGATCGGTCGTCTTGATCATTATGACCAAAATTACACCCAGAATAATTACCTTAAGGAAATAAGAAAACATGGCCAGAACCATAGTTCTGATCGGATCAAGATTTCGGGAAATTTTAGAAATTATTAAGTGCACTGCAAAAAAACCCAGAACGATCACTTGAGCTACAAGTCCACCCAAGATTCCCGCCGATCCTCGCGTGAGGCCAACAATCAAGAGCCCGATCAGCCCAACAATAGTTGCAGGAATCACCGCACCCTTCCAGAGTTCCTTCTCTACTGATTGCATTAAGAAATCTTTTTTGTTGATCTCGTGAGGAGAAACGAAAAGACCGCAAGAGAGAATGCAACAAGACCTGCAATCCACAATGGGGTAAACGCGGCAACGGTGACAGGAATTGCAATCGTTCCAGTCCATGAATACATAATCAGTGCCGTGCGTTCATGTGAGTGACCTGCACTTAAGAGACGATGGTGCAAATGTTCTTTATCTGGGGCAAAGGGAGATCGACCAGCAAATGATCGTCTTAGTACGGCAAGAACTAAATCAACAAGCGGAATCGCAAGAACCGCAAATGGCAATAAGAGTGGGAGTAGGGCAGGCCCATTGCCTTCAGCCGTAATTGCATTTGCATCAACTTGACCCGTTAGGGTGATTGAAGCGGCTGCAAGAAGTAGCCCTAGGAACATCGACCCCGAATCGCCCATGAATATGCGTGCGGGATGTGAATTATGAGGCAGAAAACCAATACAGACGCCAATAATTACTGCAGTGACCAATGATGGCGAACCTGCTCGGCTAAATCCATAAACGACTGCGAGTAGATAGGCGAATGCAAAAAATGATGCACCGGAGATAGCAACTATGCCTGCGGCCAGCCCATCTAAGCCGTCAATGAAATTAACTGCGTTAATTGTCACTAAGACTATGAGGACTGTGAGAAATTGACCGATGCTAGAAGGCAATGTGAGCACGCCATTAATTGGTAACCAGAGAATCTGAATTCCATACAAGAGCAAAATTCCTGCAGCAAGGGCTTGGCCGGCAAGTTTAGTCAGAGCGTCTAATTGAAAACGATCATCAGCCATCCCTAAGACGATCACGAAAGTGGATGCTAAAAAGATTCCCTGAAGCTCGTGGCCGAAAGCCTCTCCCACAAGGGATAAGTGATTAACAATTACAAAAGTGATTGCCATGGCAATCCACATTGCAAGACCGCCCCAACGAGCTGTAGGTGTCGTGTGAACATCGCGACTTCTGATTTGCGCAACTGCGCCAGATCTCTCAGCTAATTTTTTCACAAAAGGAGTGATCAGATAACACAAAGCTGCTGCTAGCAGCGTAGTGACTAGATACTCACGCATTTTTTGAAGCCAACTTCCTAGGCGCTATAGATTGGAAAGCGTGCAGTGAGTTGATGGACTTCTGATCGGATTTGAGCCAAAACTTTTTCGTCCTCGGATGCAATTGCTCGCGCGATGAAGGAAGCAATCAGCTTCATCTCGGGTGCGCCCATACCTTGGGTTGTAGTTGCAGCAGATCCCACACGGATACCGCTTGTTACTGCTGGTGATTCAGGATCAAAAGGAATTGCGTTTTTGTTAAGCACTATGCCCGCAGAGTCACAGCGTTGATCTGCAACTTTTCCATTAACTTTGGTGCTCCTTATATCAATCAAAGCTAAGTGGGTCTGAGTGCCCCCAGAAACAGCACGCATGCCTTCATCTTCTAGCGATGCGGCCAGGACTTTGCAGTTTGCAATAACATTTTTTGCATACTGTTGGTAGGCAGGTGTTGCGCACTCTTTGAGAGCAATTGCCTTGCCAGCAACTGCTGACATGATGGGTCCGCCTTGCATTCCAGGGAAAACAGCCTTATCAATGGCTGCTGCATGCTCGGCCTTACTTAAAATCATGCCACCGCGCGGGCCACGCAAAACTTTATGAGTAGTGAAAGAAACTACGTCTGCAAAGGGAACTGGGGATGGAATCGCCTTTCCCGCAACTAAGCCAATGAAGTGAGCGGCATCGACCCACATGATCGCGCCAACTTCATCACAGATCGAGCGGACCTTTTCAAAGTCAATCAAGCTCGGATAAGCGGTGGCGCCTGTACAAATCATCTTTGGCTTGTTAGCGATTGCTGCCTCACGAAGTTCATCGTAATCAATAAGTTCGTTATCTTGGCGAACACCGTAGGAAACAATATTGAACCACTTGCCAGAGAAATTTACTTTGGCTCCGTGCGTGAGGTGGCCTCCGTGAGGCAAGGACATTGCCAAAATCGTATCTCCGGGTTTAGTAAACGCCGAGTAAACCGCGATATTGGCAGTGGCTCCAGAATGAGGTTGAACGTTCGCATGATCTGCGCCAAAGAGTGACTTTGCGCGATCGATGGCAATAGTCTCGGCTATATCTACTTCTTCACATCCGCCGTAATAACGCTTACCTGGATACCCTTCGGCATACTTATTCGACAGCGTAGAACCCATAGCTGCAAGTACAGCGCGCGATGTGAAATTCTCGCTGGCAATGAGTTGCAGATCTGTTTGCTGGCGGTGAAGTTCTGAAAGCAAAACTGCCGCAATATCTGGATCTTGGCGAGAGAGTAGATCGAAATCTGGACCGTAAAAGGGAGTATTTGCCATGTCCGTAGCCTATTGGCTACCTAAGAATTAACAGAGTCTGCGCGTGTAATTTCCGGCACGTGGACCAGCAAATCCTCAAAAGTTATTGCTCCTTCACGAAGCATGCGAACCGAATTGCCTTTGGCAACCACCACTGTTGAAAGGGGCCCAGCAACGAGATCGCCCATGTCACAGATTCGAATAATTTCATGTGTGGAATTTTGCAATTTGCTGATGTGAAGTAGTGGAGGTTCGCCAGATTGAGCTGCACTTGCACAAGCGAGGGGTCCTGTCTTACCTAAGAGTTCTAGAACAAATCCTGATTGTGGAGCTCTTACCGAAACAGAATCTAATTTCCGATCATCGCCCAGATCCCAATTCAAGCCAACTTGAGGTTGGAGGTTAAGGGTGAGGAGCCCCGGCCAAAATTTATTCATGAGCACATCCGCCGCTGGTGGGATCTGGCGAATTACTCCCACTGCAGTTTTGGCACTTGGCACAAGAACTTGCGAGGTTACCCCGGGAGCATCTTCACGCAAGACGTGCATAGTGCGAACGGCATCATGGCTGAATGCATCAACTAGATAGACATATCCGTGTTCTAAAGGAGCAACCACAACATAACCCGAGGCTATCCATTGTGCTGCTTGGTCTACTGTTGGAATCATTCTTAGTTTCTCGTTGCTGTCGTCCAGCGTGGTCTATTCGTTAAATCATTGTGTAATTTAATCTCATGAAAGTTTTCGCTTAAAGCCTTTGCTACTGCGGGACCCTGTTCTTCTCCGTGTTCTGTCACAAATAAACCTTCTGATTTAAGCAACCGTGCTGCGGCCCTATAAAACCGCTTTGGAATGTCCATTCCATCAGGTCCGCCGAATAGTGCAATGTGTGGTTCAAAATCTTTTACTTCAGCAGGCAGTACTTCCTCACTGGGCACATAAGGCGGATTTGCGATAATGAGATCGGCCTTGACTCCCTGAAGAGCGGTGTCAACATCTTCTGCAACCACACGTACTTCAGCACCGATTGCTTCTATGTTCTTGCGCAACCAATAAACAGCCTCTGGATCAACTTCCACCGCGATCACGCGAGATTGTGGGGATTGCGTGGCAATAGCTAGCGCAAGTGATCCAGCACCTGCGCCCAAATCAATAACACTGGCAATCCCATCAAGGTTGTCGAGATGCTCAACAATGCGCTCAATCATTAATTCAGTCTCTGGTCTGGGAATTAAGACGCCAGGACCTACTTGTAATGTCAGGTCCCCGAAGTAGGCCAAACCGGTGATGTATTGAACCGGCTCATGTTTCAAGCGGCGCTTAATAAGTTGGTCATAGTCTTCAAGTAATTCGGCACTTTCATCGAAGTTTTTTAATGCGTTTTCCACGCGAATTGGATTATGTAAATCCATCCGACTGAGTCCGAGCAGATGTGCCAATAAGTGTTCAGCATCTACTTCTTCAAAGCCAGCGGACGCTAACTCTTTCTTTGCTGGTTTGAGCACATCTCGCACGATCACCGTTGCACCGTATTAACTTGTTGCGGCTAACTTGGCTGCTTTGTCTGCATCCAAAAGTGCTTGAATCATCGGATCAAGTTCTCCGTCTAATACTGCGTCAAGATTACTTGCCTTGAAATTAACGCGATGATCGCTAATTCGGTTTTCTGGGTAGTTATAAGTTCGAATTCGCTCGCTTCGATCTACCGTGCGAACTTGGCTTTTACGTTCTGCCGATGCTGCCTCTTGGGCTGCTTCTTGGGCTGCAAGAAGCATACGAGCCCGCAAAATACGAAGTGCAGATTCTTTGTTTTGTAGTTGGCTCTTTTCGTTCTGGCACGAAACAACAATTCCGGTTGGCACATGCGTGATTCGAACCGCTGAATCTGTTGTGTTAACGCTTTGGCCACCAGGACCGCTCGAGCGGTACACATCGATCCGAAGATCATTCATATTGATTTCGACTTCTACTTCTTCGGCTTCAGGCAAGACCATCACGCCAGCAGCAGATGTATGAATACGTCCTTGTGATTCAGTTTCGGGAACTCGTTGTACGCGATGTACGCCGCCTTCGAATTTCAAACGAGCATAGGGAGATTTGCCAGGTTCTGGAATTCCTTTTGACTTCACCGCTACCGAAAGATCTTTATACCCACCTAGATCACTTTCGGTTGCATCGATAATTTCGGTTTTCCAGCCATGTTTTTCTGCATACCGAAGATACATGCGCAACAAGTCTCCAGCAAAGAGTGCAGACTCGTCTCCACCTGCTCCAGCCTTAATTTCTAAAATGACATCGCGATCATCATTGGGGTCTCGAGGTAGCAATAGCTCTTCAAGTTTCGTTGCAGCGTTATCGCGCGCTAATTCAAGTCCGGCAACTTCGGCAGCGAAATCTGCATCAACTTCTGCTAATTCTTTCGCCGCTGCAAGGTCATCTTCAGCAGTTCGCCACTGACGAAAGCCTGCAACCACTGGACCAAGTTGGGCATAGCGGCGACCCAATTGGCGCGCTTTGCCTTGATCATTATGGATGGTCGGATCTGCCATCTGCGCTTCAAGGATTGCATACTCACTCACGAGTTCATGGGCTAAGGCAAAGCGATCTTCGTTGCTCATCTTTGCCTCCTTTTCTTGTCCGAGAATGAATGTGTGCGTTTATAGAGAAATAAAAAGACCGCAGCCGTTACGTAGGTAACGGATGCGGTCTAGTTAGAAATCTACTTGGCGCCAGATTTTCCAAAGCGCTCTTCGAACTTCGCAACGCGTCCACCAGTGTCGAGAATTCTCTGCTTGCCTGTGTAGAAAGGATGGCAAACCGAACACACTTCAACATAGATAGAACCACTTGGGACAGTTGAGCGAGTTGTAAATGTCTCGCCGCAACCGCAGGTGACTTTAGTTTCACCATATTGCGGATGAATCTCTTTCTTCATTTCATTTCCCTTTCATTGGACTGGGTCGTACCAATTACGTGAACCAGTTCGTGATGGCCTAAGGGTAACGCCGAGGTGCTTCCCTGAGGAAATCGATGGTTTTTTTACGCTTGCTTAGCCTTCGCTTCCGGGGCCAACCGTCGTCTTCTGGATCTGCATCAAGAATTCAACGTTGGACTTGGTGCCCTTCATCTTCTCTAGGAGAAGTTCTAGAGCTTGTTGTGGCTCAAGAGCATGAAGCACGCGACGAAGCTTCCAGACAATATTGAGCTCTTCGGTTCCCATAAGAATTTCTTCTTTACGAGTACCGGATGCAACAACGTTCACTGCAGGGAAGATGCGCTTATCGGCTAAGCGGCGGTCCAAAATAAGTTCCATGTTTCCAGTTCCCTTGAACTCTTCGAAAATAACTTCATCCATACGAGAACCAGTATCGACAAGGGCTGTAGCCAAAATAGTGAGAGATCCACCGTCTTCGATATTACGTGCTGCTCCAAAGAACTTCTTAGGTGGGTACAACGCAGCAGAATCAACGCCTCCAGAAAGAATGCGACCACTTGCAGGAGCTGCGATGTTGTACGCACGACCCAAGCGAGTAATCGAGTCAAGGAGTACGACGACATCGTGGCCTAGCTCGACCAATCGTTTTGCGCGTTCGATCGCTAACTCTGCAACTGTGGTGTGATCATCTGCTGGGCGATCGAAGGTAGAAGCAATAACTTCACCCTTCACTGAACGCTGCATATCCGTAACTTCTTCTGGGCGCTCATCAACAAGGACGACCATCAAGTGACACTCAGGGTTATTGGTTGTGATGGCGTTTGCAATTGCTTGCAAAACCATGGTCTTACCAGCCTTAGGTGGCGAAACAATCAATCCACGCTGACCTTTACCGATTGGTGAAATCAAGTCGATAACGCGAGTAGTGAGAATGTTTGGTTCAGTCTCAAGACGCAAGCGCTCTTGTGGGTAAAGAGGAACTAACTTTCCAAATTCAACACGGTTGCGTGCTTCATCTGGTTGCATTCCATTGATTGTTTCCAAAGTAATAAGGGCGTTGAACTTTTCGCGCCGTTCACCCTCGCGAGCTTGGCGCACCTGACCTGTTACAACGTCGCCTTTTCTTAATCCATAGCGGCGTACTTGTTGTAGAGAAATGTAAACGTCGTTTGGACCCGGCAGGTATCCACCAGTACGAATAAATGCATAACTTTCGAGAATATCTACTAAGCCGCCAACTGGTACCAAGACATCATCTTCAGAGAGCACTGGCTCGCGTTCTTCGCGTTGCCCCGCAGAACGATCTCCTCGGTCACCGCGATCACGAGAGCGACCACGATCTCGTCCACGATCTCTTCCGCGTCCACGATCTGAGCTTTCAAAGTTACGGTCATCACTTTTCGATTCTTGTGAATCGCCTTCAGGGTCTTCGCTCTTTTCAGAATCTTGGCGCTTTTTGTTGCGGTTGTTATTTCGTTCGGTTCGCTTTGCTTCGCGTTCTAATTTTGCAGCTTCGCGATTAGCCGCTTGCAAGTCACTAATGGCCTGCACAAGTGCAGCTTTCTTCATCTTGCCGGCGCCCTCGACTCCTAATTGGCCAGCAACTTCTTGAAGTTGTGGCAGGAGCATGGAAGATAACTCAGGGCTGCTCGAGCGTACGGTTGTTTCAGTTGTCATTGAGCTTCATTTCAGTTATGGGAATAGTCCCGTGATTTTTTCTTTTGATTATCTGAATTGTCTTTACGCCATTAGGCGAATCAGATAGGGAAATCGTAGCATCCCGATCAGGAATGGCACAACTGGCAAATTTACGCTGAAATCACCGTGGCACCTGAGGCGGCAATTTCGAGGGGTTGCAGTTGGAAATGCTCCCCTGCGGCTTTACCCAATTCTGCAACATCAGTCGTGGATAGCCCTGCATGTAATACCAATACCGTCGGTCCGGCCCCAGATATAAATGCGGCAACACCCGCGCTACGCAACTTAGTTACTAATGAAAATGATTTAGGCATAACTTCTTGGCGATACTTTTGATGTAAGAAATCTTCAGTGGCAGTAAAAAGCAAGTCTGGGCGATGAGATAAAGCTTGAGACAGGAGCGCAGTTCGCGTTGAATTCGCTACAGCATCGCCGTGACTGATCGCCTCTGGTAATAACTTACGAGCCTTTGATGTTGGAACAGAATTATTTGGCACAAATGCCAGCGCGGTGATTCGCGGGTCAACTGTTATGCCGACAGCGCGGGCAACGGGATGACCATGTTGATCTTCTGTCCATGCGATGGTGGCGCCACCATAAAGTGCCGCAGCCACGTTATCTGGGTGGCCTTCCATCTTGGTTGCAATATTGAGGAGTTCATCATCAATCATTCGTTCATTTCCAGAAAGCACTAAAGCGCGAGCAAGAACTAAGCCGCCCACAATGGCACTTGCCGATGATCCCAATCCGCGTCCATGAGGAATGACGTTGAGCGCGCGCACCGATAATCCTCGTGGCTTGCCTCCCATGAAATCAAAACCTTGGTACATGGCTTTCACCATTAAATTCTTTTCATCGCGACGAACAGTTTCTGAACCTTCGCCCGTCACATCAAGATCAAGACCTGCTTCATCCGTTATTTGTGCGATGAATCGATCATGTAAACCAAGAGCTAAACCAAAACAATCAAAGCCTGGTCCAAGGTTTGCACTGCTGCCAGGTACCTGCACCTGAATAGGGTTCGCACGAAATGTTGGCTTTGCCATATCAGGCCTCTTAACCCAATCCCAGTGCCTGCGCAGCAACTGATGCAACAGGAGGAATTACAACCGGATCAGCTGATCCCTCGAGTGCCCACGCTACATCTTTAAGGCCATGTCCAGTTACGGTAATAACAATTCTTTTCCCGTGCGGCAATTTTCCTTGGGCATCATGCTTTATTAATCCAGCAAGACCTGCAGCGCTCGATGGCTCAACAAACACGCCTTCCTTGCCTGCGACAAGACGATACGCACTCAAAATTTCTTTATCAGTTACTGAATCGATCAAGCCACCGGATTCATCTCGTGCCGCAATCGCTTGCTTCCACGATGCAGGGTTACCAATGCGAATTGCAGTTGCAATTGTTTCTGGATGGGAAACAATTTCACCACGGACAATTGGGGCAGAACCTTCGGCTTGAAACCCCCACATCTGTGGATTCTGCTTCGAGATTCCATCGGCGCGGTATTCGGTGTAGCCCTTCCAATACGCAGTAATGTTTCCAGCATTTCCAACAGGCAATGCATGAATATCTGGAGCATCTCCAAGGAAGTCAACAATTTCAAACGCTGCAGTTTTTTGTCCTTCGATGCGGAATGGGTTGACTGAGTTCACGAGTGCGACTGGGTAACTTTCAGATAGCTCGCGAGCAAGGTTGAGGCAGTCATCGAAATTTCCATCTACTTGCAACAAAGTGGAACCATGAATAATTGCTTGAGCTAATTTGCCCATTGCGATCTTGCCCTGTGGCACCAACACGGCAGGAATCATTCCGGCCTTTGAAGCATATGCCGCAGCACTTGCACTTGTGTTTCCGGTTGATGCGCAAATAACGGCTTTTGCACCATCTTCTGCGGCTTTAGAAATAGCCATAGTCATTCCGCGATCTTTAAAAGATCCAGTCGGATTGGCGCCTTCAAATTTTAACCAGACATCATTGTTGAGTAACTTCGATAAATGTTGAGCATGGATCAGGGGTGTTCCGCCCTCGCACAAAGTAATGACTGGCGTTTTTGCACTGACAGGCAAGCGGTCGCGGTATTCCTCAATTACTCCGCGCCATTGATGTGCTCCGGTCATGACTGAACCGAGCCTTCCACGCGAATAACGCTTTCAACACTGCGCACCATCTCCATTTGCGAAAGCCGTTTTACTGTTGCAGCTAAAGATTGTTCGGTTGCGTTGTGAGTGACAACAATTAACTCAGCATCCGCGCCGCGACCAGTCTGGCGCACAGTTTGAATCGAGACATTTTCGCTAGCAAATCCTTGAGCAATCGCAGCCAGAACACCTGACTTATCTGCAACATTGAGTCGGATCAAATACTGAGTCTTTGTTTGTCCGATAGGAACAATTGCGCGATCTGCATAATCACTCTCGCGTGGACCCAGTGCGCCACCTGTGCGATGGCGAGCAACAGCAACAAGGTCTCCCAAAATTGCACTCGCTGTTGGTGCGCCGCCTGCGCCGCGACCATAAAACATTAATTCTCCAGCCGATTGTGCTTCGACAAAAACTGCGTTAAAGGCATCGCGCACTGCAGCCAATGGATGGGTACGAGAGATAAGTGCAGGGTGAACTCGCACCGAAATCTTGTCATCCTGAGTGAGTTCAGCAATAGCAAGCAACTTGATGACATGGTTCATAGACTTTGCTACGGCCACATCTGTAGCGGTGATGGCACTGATGCCTTCGCGATGTACATCGGCCGCAGTGACGCGGGTATGGAATGCCAGCCCTGCCAAAATTGCAGCCTTCGCGGCAGCATCAAACCCCTCAATATCTGCGGTGGGATCGGCTTCGGCATATCCCAACGCTTGAGCCTCTGCCAATACATCGTCGAATGCACGGCCTTCTTCATCCATTTTTGTCAAAATATAATTAGTCGTTCCGTTAACAATTCCCATGATTCTCTTCACGTGATCGCCAACAAGAGATTCGCGCAGAGGACGTAAGATTGGAATAGCGCCAGCAACGGCTGCTTCATAGTAAAGATCAACCCCTGCTTTATCTGCCGCGCTATATAAATCTGCTCCGTGGGTAGCCAACAGGGCCTTGTTTGCCGTTACAACAGATTTTCCATGAGCAAAGGCAGAAAGAATAAGTTCGCGAGCAGGATCGATCCCGCCCATTACTTCAATAACAATGTCGATCTCCGGGTCAGTGACGACAGATTGCGAATCTGAAGTGAGAAGAGATGCATCTACCCCCTCGCGTTTGGCTTTGAGATCGCGAACTGCAATTTTCGCCAGGACTAACTGCGCACCAGAACGAGTTGAAAGTTCGCGAGCATCACCTTTCAAAAGGCGAGCTACTTCTGCGCCCACAATTCCGCAGCCGAGCATGCCGACTTTGAGGACTGGAAGTGAGGAATTCATGTGCTTACTCTTTCACACATCGAGGCCGAGAAGATCGGCCTCACTCTCGCGACGCAAAATTACGCGGGCCTTACCATCTATTACAGCCACTACTGGTGGGCGGGCAACGTGGTTGTAGTTACTAGCCATGCTTCGACCATAGGCGCCAGTTGCTGGAACAGCCAATAAATCGCCAGGAGAGATATCTCCTGGCAAATCAATATTGCGAATGACTATATCTCCGGTTTCGCAATGCTTTCCTACAACGCGAGAGGATCTGCTCTCTGAAGTTGATGTGCGATTAGCGATGACTGCGATGTATTCGGCTCCATATAAAGAGGTGCGAATGTTGTCGCTCATCCCTCCGTCGACAGATACATAGTTGCGAGTAGCGCCTGATTCGAGGACGACGTTCTTAGTAGTTCCCACTTCATACAAAGTAAACATGGCTGGTCCAACAATTGCCCGACCTGGTTCTATTGAAATCTTCGGTACACCTAAATTGTATTTCTTACACGCAGCATGTACTGCCACGGCAAGAGCGCCTATTGCGACACTAGGCGATAATGGTTCATCAGTGGGAAGGTATGAGATTCCATATCCGCCACCGAGGTCCAACTCTGGAAGTTCTGCCCCGAATTCATCACGGTACTGGCCAAGTAAGGCGATGAGTCGATCGGCTGCAACTTCAAATGCGTCCATCGATAAAATTTGAGAGCCGATATGGCCATGAAAACCGCGTAGTTCAATTTCGGAGTGTTTGCGCACGGCCAATACTGCTTCCCAAGCAGCACCGCTTGCAATCGAGAAACCAAATTTCACATCTTCATGGGCGGTCGCAATCGATTCGTGAGTATGCGCCTCTATCCCTGGCGTTAAGCGCAATAAAACTGCTTGTACCTTGCCCGCCTTCTTTGCTGCAGCAGCGATGCGTTCAATCTCAAACAAAGAATCGACAACAATTGTTGCCACTCCAATTTCTACTGCCCGAGTAATTTCTGCAACTGATTTATTGTTTCCATGAACTTGAATCTTTGAGGGCGGGAATTTTGCGGCAAGAGCGACAGCAAGCTCTCCGCCTGTGCACACATCCAATCCAATTCCAGCTTGTTCAACCCAACGCGCAACTTCAACGCAAATAAATGCTTTGCCTGCGTAATAGACAGTTCCTGCATCTTTACCGAATGAATCATTGAGTGCCCTGGACCACGCTGCCGCGCGATCGCGAAGATCCTTTTCGTCCAAAAAGAATGTCGGTGTCCCGAATTCAGCGGCTAATTGTTGAGCCGGAATGCCGCATAAGGCCAGTTGGCCATCTTTAAAGTTGGCATTCGCAGACCAGACATTTGCCATCGCAATTACATCCTCTCTGGCGCGCTGACGCCAAGAAGTTGAAGTCCGTTTCCTAGGACTAGTTTAGTTGCCGCACACAAATTGGCGCGGGCTGAATGTGTTGAGGTAATCGCTTCATCTCCTAAAGGTAGAACTCTGCAGTCGGCGTAGAACCCGTGATAAACCCCAGCAAGTTCTTCTAGATACCTAGCAACTCGATGTGGCTCGCGCATCTCTGCCGCACTTGCCAAGACGCGTGGGTATTCAGCAAGTGCACCAAGTAATTCGTTTTCACGATCATGTGCCAATAGCGCTGGATCGAAATCACTCAACGCATGTGGGACTTTGAGATCATCAGCATTTCGTAATACCCCTGCAATGCGCGCGTGGGCATACTGCACGTAATAGACAGGATTGTCATTGGTTTTCTTCTTGAGGACATCTACATCTAAGACCATAGGTGTTTCGACTGGATAGCGAATTAATGTGTAGCGAGCAGCATCTACTCCAACTTTTTCTACCAGATCTGCAAGAGTGATGATTGTGCCCGCCCGCTTAGAGAGTTTGACCTCTTGACCGCCTTCCATAATCTTCACAAGCTGACCGATCAACACATCAATGTTGTATGCGGCATCATCACCTGCACAGGATGCAATTGCTTTGAGGCGATGTACATATCCATGGTGATCAGCACCAAGCATGTAGATACAAATGTCAGATCCACGTTCGCGCTTGTTGATGTAATAGGCCGTATCGGAAGCAAAGTAAGTCAACTCGCCACCGCTTTTTACCAGGACGCGATCTTTGTCATCTCCAAAATCAGTGGTGCGAAGCCAGATAGCACCTTCTAGTTCAAAGACGTGACCTTGCGAGCGCAATTTATTTAATCCATGTTCTACGGCGCCACTGCTATGGAGGCTGCGTTCTGAAAACCACATATCAAAGTGTGTACCGAAGGTATCTAATACTCGTTGCTGATCTTTGAGTTGCAACTGATACGCACTCTCACGAAATGCCATGAGCTGCTCATCGCCAGATAATTTCAAAATACTTGGATCTGCCTTTACGACCTCTGCTGCCAAATCGGCAATGTAGGCACCCTGATAGCCATCTTCAGGAATTGCTTGACCGGTCGCCGCAGCCCTCACCGATGCACCAAAAAGATCCATTTGATTTCCGCGATCGTTTATATAAAATTCGCGAGTGACCGTGGCCCCTGCCGCCGCCAAAACGCTTCCTAATGCATCTCCTACCGCAGCCCAACGTGTGTGACCTAAATGCAATGGTCCTGTTGGATTTGCGCTGATAAATTCCAAGTTGATTCCAATGCCGGCTAATGTTTTTCCGTGGCCAAAGTTTTTGCCTTGAGTTAAAATCTGACGAACAACTTCTCCCTGGCTCGCACGCTCTAACGTGATGTTGATAAATCCGGGTCCAGCAATCTCAACGGATGCAACCTCCGATAGGGCTTCAAGATCTCGCTTCAATAATTGAGCAACATCTCGTGGATTGCGCCCAGCGCTCTTAGCAACTTGCAGAGCGATCGATGAGGCGTAATCCCCATGGTCACGATTCTTTGGTCGCTCTAAAGGAATGGTCTGCGGGATTTCGCAGGTCAACTCTCCACGATCCACGCATGCCTTGAGAGCAGCCGTGATGTGAGTGGCTATGAGATCGCTATGAGAGGACACCTGAGCAAGGCTACCGTTTGGCCCACGTCCCTTGCGTAAAAACGCATTCGTCCAATTGCGGTACTTACCTCTAGCCTTCTCCTGTTGCTCTCGCGGGAGTGGTGAAATGGCAGACACGCAGGTCTTAGGAACCTGTGTCTTCGGACGTGCGGGTTCAAGTCCCGCCTCCCGCACTTGGATGTGCCCCTGGCAGGATGCCTATTAAAGCAAAATCACTGTAACGGCCAATAAAGCATTATTTACGGTAGATCTAGCTCTTCTGATTTCTCATAAATGAAAAAGAGTCTGTCTCATCAATATAGTGAAATTTCTCTGCGTACTCCACGCCATACATGGGGTCTGCTTTTTGTAAAAATTCACTTTCTACAAATTCGTCTTGAGTAATTTTTGCATCTGGATGTAAGTCTTTGTACGTGCGATACATGTTATCCATGGGAGTGACATGCAACTTCATGCACTCGAGTTTCTTATCGATCACCGGCGTGATGTCTACTACCCGATTCACTAACTGCGGGCCCCGTGCCACGAGATATTTGCGAGTGACAAATTTTGGCATCAAGCCCATATCTTTGAGTTCTGGCAAATCCAATTGCCGACCCGCAGTCCACGAAGCGGTCTCTACAGCATGGGCGGTGATGTAGTGGTCAGGGTTTTCTTCGTAGTGTCCCCAAGGGTCAAAAGTAATGACAGTATCAACCTTGAGAAATCTAAAAAGCATAATCAGACGATGGCGAATCTCAGTTAATTGCGAGTGCTCGAGATAATGGTTTTTGTAGTCGAGGCTATACAGCTTTTCAAGCTTGAGATAATCGACAACATCCTCGGTTTCTTTTGCAATGCGATAGACCGTTTCTGCAAAAGAGAGATCATACGAATCCATCTCATCATTCGTTGTCTTGATGAAATATCCCTTGTAGCCCTCGGAGATCAGCTTCATCGCCGTCCCACCAGCAAAAATTGCTAGGTCGTCGGAGTGGGCAAAGACTGCGGCAAACACGCGACCTTCGCTAGGCCGGGTGGTTCCCCATTTCTCAACTACAAAATCTGGATCGTTTGGCACACAGTCTCCGCCTCTGTAGGGAATGACTTTTTACGGTACCTCTTACTTAAGGCCTTGTCTAGATAAGTTGCTGCCTACCGGCCACTTACACACGACTCCGAATACCTCCTCCCTATGCGGAAAATGTCCTTCGTTGGGGTCAAAGATTAAATTTATAGGGGTTGGGGGCCAAATAACTTTGGAGTGAGGGTGCCAGTGTGAGTTGCCCAAACGTTATCTAAATGTTCTTGACTTCTGGCGGGCGTGCAAGAAGGCTATTGGCGCGGCGCAGACTGCGTTGTATGACCAAAAGGAGTGTAGTAAATGAAGAAACGTCATTTATATACGATGGCATTAGCGGTTGCGTCACTGCTTGCCACAACTATTACAAGCGTCTCGAGCGCCCATGCTGCTTCGGGAACACTGCAGGACATTTTGTCTCGCGGAAAGCTCATTGTTGGTACCGGTAGCGGTAACCCACCATTCCACTTCCTAGACGCATCAGGAAAGCTTGTTGGTATGGACATTGATATCGCTAAGTCCATCGCAAAGGGACTTTTCGGCGATGAGAACAAAATTGAATTCGTTCAACAAGCTTCTGACGCACGTATCCCAAACTTGGTAACCGATAAAATTGACATCACATGTCAATTTATGACTGTAACTGCACTTCGCGCTCAGCAAGTTGCATTCACAACTCCTTACTACCGTGAGGGTGTTGGCTTGCTACTTAAGAAGGGCGGAAAGTATAAGGATTACGCAGCGCTTCTAAAGGCTGGAAGCAAAGCAAAGATCTCAATTCTGCAGAACGTAACTGCTGCTGACTATGTTCATGCTGCACTTCCAAAGGCAACTGTTCTTCAGTTTGCTGAAACAGCTTTGATTTACGCAGCTGTTGATGCTGGCCGTGCAGATGCTGCTGCATCTGATCAGTCTGCAATTGCTTGGCTCGTAGCACAGAGTCCAAAGAAGTACGCAGATTCAGGTTACGGCTGGATGCCACAGAGTTATTCCTGTGCTGTCAAGCAAGGAGATCAGGTTTGGCTTAACTTCGTTAACCAGGTTCTCAATGAGGATATGAGTGGTGTTGATTTTGACGCCTACGCAGCTTCATTTAAGAAGTGGTTCGGCGTTACCCTTCAACCTCCACATATCGGCTTCCCTCGTTAGAGATAGCCTTTAAGAAGTAAACAGAGAAAGGCTACGACTTTGGGTTATCATTTAGATTACGCAGTTATTTGGCGTAGTTTGCATGATCTATTCTATGGATTGGGTCTAGATCTTTACATGGCGCTTTTTTCAGTCGCTATGGGAAGTCTGATCGGCCTAGTCGTAGCCTTTGCTCTGGTTTCAAAGAGAAAGTTATTCCGGGTTGTATCCGGGGTTTATGTCACGGTTATTCGCAACATCCCGCTCATGATAATTATTCTTTTCATCTACTTCGGATTACCAGATGCAGGATTTACTTTCGGAGAAATTCCTTCGTTCATCTTCGCTCTCACGATTTACGCAGGCGCCTACCTTGCTGAAGTTTTCCGCGGTGGAATTCTTGCTATCCATAAAGGCATCGGGGAAGCTGGGATGGCCGTGGGCATGTCTGGTTTCCAGATTATTGTTTTTATAAAGATTCCTATTTTGATTAGGTCCGTGATGCCAGCGCTCAGTAATAACTACATCTCGCTCTTTAAAGATGCATCAGTAGCCGCCGTCATCGCGGTTCCAGAATTAACATTTCAGACTCGCAAGATAAACCTTGAGACTTTCCGCACCATCGAAGCTTGGTCAACTGCCAGCGTCCTCTATGTAGCCTCGTGCTTTCTCATTGCCTTTTTATTAAGGCAAGTTGAGCGCCGAGTAGCGATTCCGAAATAAGAAAGGAGAGATGAGATGAGCACTGGCTTTTTCAATGAGTTCTGGATCAGCAAAATGATGATCTGGCGTGGTATCTATACCTGCCTTTTTGTCTCTTTCTCCGCAATCCTTATTGGAACTCTGCTGGGAATAGTTGTGGGACTTTTCCTCACATATGGAAACTTCTTCACTAAATTCCTCGCTCGCGCCTACACCGACATCATCCGCGGTATTCCTATTCTCGTTCTAATCCTTACTTTCTACTTTGTCTTATCGGTGATCCACATCAATCTCAGCGCCATGCAGGCTGGAATCACTTCGCTATCTATCTTTTGTTCTGCTCACGTTGCAGAGATGTTACGTGGCGGGCTCCAAAATGTGCCAAAGGGCCAGATTGAAGCGGCTAAGGCAGTCGGACTTGGATTCTTGCAGACATTCTTTTTTGTTTCGCTTCCACAGGCACTTCGCCAGATTCTCCCCACATGGACTAACACAGCAGTTGAGATTGTAAAAGGATCGACTTTGGTTTCCATGATCGGGGTTGTGGAAATCACCTTGGTAATGCAGCAGATTATTGGACGTAACTTCTTAACGATGCAGTTCTACGCATTGGCTGGTTTGATTTATTTCCTCATCGGATTCTCAATTGAACGTACAGGTAAGTTTGTTGAAAAGAAGGTCGCCATTAAATGAGGAGAATAAAATGAGCAATCGCGTACTGGATATATCCAATCTTCACAAGGCTTATGGGGACCATCAGGTTCTCAACGGCGTTAGCTTGGAGTTGGATAAAGGCGACGTCATCTCCATCATCGGCTCTAGTGGTTCCGGCAAGACAACGCTGCTTCGTTGCGTCAACTTGCTTGAAGATTTCCACGACGGCGCCATCAAGATTGATGGCAAGGAAATTGGCTACGTAGATGTCAAAGGTAAGCGCACGAAAGTAAGTAACAAACAAGTCACTAAAGACCGCGGACTAACGGGCATGGTTTTTCAATCATTCAACCTTTTCCCACACCTTTCGGCAGCTGAAAACATCACGCTGGCGCTTCGCAAAGTTCAGAAGAAATCTCAGACCGAAGCGGCAGAAATTGCACAGCACTGGTTGGAGCGAGTGGGTCTTCCTGATCGTGGGAAATCTTTCCCTGGTCAGCTTTCTGGAGGTCAGCAGCAACGTGTAGCTATTGCCCGCGCCATTGCGATGAATCCAAAGCTGATGCTTTTTGATGAAGTGACCTCAGCCCTTGACCCTGAATTGATCAATGAAGTGCTCGATGTCATCAAGTCCTTAGCCGTTGAGGGAATGACAATGCTCATTGTGACTCATGAAATGCGCTTCGCTTATGAAGTCTCCAAGAAGGTTATCTTCATGAATGATGGCGTGATTGCAGAGCAGGGCACACCTGATGCGATCTTTAAGAATGCTTCCAGCGAGCGGTTGAATGCTTTCTTAAAGAACACTAAGTTCTAACTTACTAATTCAAGAACCGAGGGAGCACAATGGATTTCTATGACTCACTCGGGGTAACAAAACGCATTAATGCTGCTGCCTATTACACCGCATTGGGCGGCTCGATCATGAGCCCTGAAGTCATCGCTGCGATGAATGATGCTTCCAAGTCTTTTATTTCAATGCACGAGTTACAACTCAAGGCTGGCAAGAAGATAGCCAAGCTGACAAAAAACGAAGGTGCTTTTATCACTACTGGTGCAGCATCTGCGATTGTCTTGTCACTTTTGGCTTTTAGAACTAAGGGTGACATCAACGAAATCCAAAGAATTATCGACGGCACCGCTAGACCATCTGAGGTCATTATCCAAACCGGGCACCGTATTCCTTATGACCCAGCAATTCGGTTAGCCGGCTCCACAATTGTCACTGTTGGAAATGCAGTGCAGACATTTGAATACGAACTTGAATCAGCAATTAATCCCAACACCACCGCAATTTTTTATGTTGCCGGCGCGCACCTTGCAACCCCTGCACTGTCTCTCGAAACTGTTGTGCGCATTGCGCGCAAACACAAGGTGCCTGTTGTTGTTGATGCTGCTGCTCAACTACCTCCTCTATCAAACCTCTGGCATTTCACTAAAGAGTGCGGAGCTGACTTAGTCATCTTCAGCGGCGGAAAGACATTTAAGGGACCACAATCAACTGGACTCATTTTAGGAAAATCGATCTGGATTGAGGCAGTGCGTGTTAATGGCTCTCCTTTCCAGCGCCTGGCTCGTGCATTCAAGGTCGGCAAAGAAGAAATTGCAGGGATTGTTACTGCAGTTGAAAGATATGTAAACCATGACCATGCCGCAGAATTCAAGAGCTGGGAAAAAGTTATCGATGCGTGGGTGGCTGAACTCTCTCCCATCCGCAATCTGAAGGTTGTAAGAGAAGAGCTCAACGAAGCCGGACAACCAATTCCTCGTGTTGCTATTCATTTTCCTAAAGACATTGCTTTGGAAGTCATCGCAACTCTACAAAAGCTGGATCCCATTGTTGAAGTTGTCCATAACTTTCGCGACACCATTTGGCTCAGCGCAGATGGATTACAAAAGGGTGAAGAAAAGATCGTTGTTGCGCAGGTAAAAAAGGCTCTTGCAAAGTTTAATTTCAAGAGCTAGTTCGATTGGATCTTTCTTAGAAATTAACTTGCTCCACTTTATTGACTAATTTTTTAGCACTCACTTCGAATAAGGCGCAAGCTTATGGATAAAGACCGCGCAAGCGGTGCGCTTCTGCCACGCGACTGACTCCCAGCATGTTTGCTGACTCTCGCCACGTTACTTTCTTGGCGGTAGCAGTTTCTTCCACATCTAGGACTGCCTTCATCAGAATCTGGTTGAGGTTTTCTTTGACTTCTTTGGCACTCCAGAAGAAGTTCTGCTTATCCTGAACCCATTCAAAGTAAGACACGATCACTCCACCTGAGTTGGCGAGAATGTCAGGTACAACCAAAATCCCTTTGCTATTAAGGATTGCGTCACCTTCGGGGGTTGTCGGGGCATTAGCGCCTTCAACCACGATCTTGGCCTTGACCCCCGGCGCAGTTGCTGCAGTGATTGCATCTGCAAGGGCAGCGGGAATAAGTACATCAACATCAAGATGAAGAATTTCTTCATTAGTGAGTGGGTCCGTACCTGGCATGCCAATTACGCTGCCAGTCTTCAGCGAATATTCGAATACTTCTGCAACAGATTTAAACCCAGTTACGCCGCCTTTAACATCACTGACTGCCACAACTTTAAGCCCCATGTTTTCTAAAGCAATGGCGGTCCAGTAACCCACTTTTCCAAAGCCTTGAATAGCCACAGTCGCACCTTCTTGTTTGATACCGCGAGCACGAAGTGCCTCTCTCGTTGCAATTGCTACGCCATCGCCAGTAGCAGTTGTTCTGCCTAAGGATCCGCCAAGGACGATTGGCTTGCCAGTAACAACACCGGGCACCGAAAAACCTGCGTTAACGGAATATGTATCCATCATCCACGCCATATTACGTTCATCTGTTCCGACATCAGGGGCAGGGATATCTCGCTCTGGTCCGATGATGGGCAAAATTTCAGATGTATAGCGCCGAGTCAATCTTTCATTTTCTGCCAAAGAAAGTGTGTGTGCATCAACAGCAACGCCGCCCTTTGCGCCGCCGTATGGCAAATTGGTAAGTGCGCATTTCCACGTCATTAACATTGCAAGTGCCACTGTTTCATCCAAGTCAATATCTTGGTGAAATCTCACTCCGCCTTTAGATGGTCCGCGTGTAGTGGAGTATTGAACTCGATAGCCTTTATACATCTCTACTCTGCCATCATCTCGACGCAGAGGAACCGCAACTTCTAATATCCGTCGCGGGGTAGAGAGCGTATTCCAATCATTTTCTGAAAGTCCAAGTTGATCTACTGCCCGTCGCAATTGCGACAGGGCTGTTGCTATTGGTGACTCCGTTGTCATGCTTTCACAGTAGACCTGTTATGCATGCTTTCAAAATTACCCTCTTAATCCGTGAGGGCTATCCCTAATTGTTGGCGAAGCGTCAAAGAATCCCAAGCATCAAAACCAGAAGTCACTATATTATTTTCAATTCGGTCGATGCTTACACCATCAATATTTATTTTCTTACCCGTGCCCGGATGTCCTAAATACTCACCAAGGTGCGTCCCAGTTAATTTCCAACGGCTTACGACGGTGTTTCCTTCAGCTACTAACTCTTCAATCGCAAAATTGATATCGGGAAAAGCTATGCGCCACTTCTTCCATTGAATCCGAAAGCTTTCTCGACCAACGCCAAACTTAGGATCATTGCCTGCGGCATCCTTGGCTATAAATCGATCAATTGCGGATTCGTCACCCTTGTTCCAAATCTCTTCAAAAAATGCTCGCGCAAGCGCCTTATTGTTTTCAAGATATTCCGTAGAGTGAGAAGTAGTCATCTCGCAAGGTTAATGCATCCCACTTGCATCTACGAAGCCCTCTTGAGAACTATTTCTGAGTCATTGCTAAAGTCTCCCTCTACCTTCCGCCTTCCTAGATTGTGAGCCCCAAATGTCAGATGTAAATGAATGGTCATTTGAAACACTGCAGATCCATGCTGGTCAAGTTCCAGATCCAACTACCGGTGCTCGCGCACTTCCGTTGTATCAAACAACTGCCTACCAATTCCGTGACACTACGCATGCTGCAAATTTGTTTGGTCTTGCTGAACTAGGAAATATTTACACCCGAATCATGAACCCAACACAAGATGCGGTCGAACAACGTCTAGCAGCACTTGAAGGCGGAGTTGCAGCGCTATTGGTTGCATCCGGATCCGCAGCAACTTCATTCGCGATTATGAATGTTGCCGAAGCTGGCGATCATATTGTTTCAAGTCCAAGCCTTTACGGCGGAACCTACAACCTTTTCCATTACACGCTTCCGAAATTTGGGATCGAAGTAACTTTCGTAGAAGACCCTAACGATCTCGCTTCTTGGAAGAAGGCAGCTCGTCCAAATACAAAGGCATTCTTCGGAGAGACAATCGCTAATCCAAAAAATGACATCCTGGATATCGCAGGTGTTGCAAAAGTTGCCCATGAACTTGGACTTCCCTTGATTGTTGATAACACTGTTGCTACTCCCTTTGTCCTTCGTCCAATCGAACATGGTGCAGATGTTGTCGTGCATTCGGCAACTAAGTTCTTATCGGGCCATGGCAATGCAGTTGTAGGGGCAATCATTGATTCTGGAAAGTTTGATTATGCGCAATACCCAGAGCGCTTTAAGAACTTCAATGAGCCAGATCCTAGTTATCACGGTCTTGTTTATGCTCAAGCACTCGGAGTTGGTTCTGCATTTGGTGCCAACCTTTCCTACATCTTCAAGATTCGTCTGCAACTGCTTCGCGATATTGGAGCAGCGGTGAGCCCATTCAATGCATGGCTCTTGGCTCAAGGTTTGGAAACTCTCAGCCTTCGTATGGAGCGCCATCTTGAAAATGCGAAAGCAATTGCAACTTGGCTTGAATCTCATAAAGATGTTGAGAAGGTAAATTACGCATCTCTTCCATCATCTCCATGGCATTCACTTGCAAAGAAATATGTGCCGAAGGGATCTGGCGCTGTAGTTTCATTTGAACTCAAGGGTGGAATTGAAGCTGGGAAAAAGTTTGTCGAATCCCTTAAACTCTTTAGCCACGTTGCCAACATTGGTGATGTTCGCTCTCTTGTCATTCACCCTGCGACAACTACGCACTCACAACTGAGTCCTCAAGAACAACTGGATGCTGGCGTTACTCCAGGTTTGGTTCGCTTGAGCCTTGGCCTTGAGAACATCGCTGACATCAAATCTGACCTTGAAACAGGATTCAAAGCCTCAAAGGCGTAGAGTTCTACATGTGAAGGTTGAAGCAACAACTGCTGCTGTCGCACCTCCGAAGCTGCGTGGGTGGTTCCACCTTGGCGCTGCGCCAGTAGTTTTCGTTGCTTCTCTTGTCTTGTTTATCCTGAGCAAAAACTCATTGAAATTAGCAGTTGCACTTTATTCACTTACCGCAGTCACTCTCTTTAGCGTCTCGGCGATCTATCACCGCGTTCCATGGTCGCCTTCAAAAAAGAAGATTTGGCGTCGTTGGGATCATGCCAACATAAATTTGCTCATTGCTGGCTCATCCACGCCATTTGCTGTAACGCTACTCAATGGCCACGATCGCACGATTCTGCTTTCAGTTGTGTGGGCCGGTGCGCTCATCGGCGTTGCAATGCGAGTTTTCTGGGTTGGTGCACCTCGATGGCTTTATGTCGCCAATTACCTACTCCTTGGCTGGGTGGCAGTGTTTTATACCCCCCAGATGTACAGAGCTGGTGGACTCTGGATTTTATTGCCGATATTAATTGGCGGGCTTTTCTATTCTGTTGGTGCCATCTTCTACGCCCTCAAGTTTCCGGGCAAAAATGCTCGGTACTTTGGGTTTCATGAGCTCTTCCACATATTTGTAATTGCCGCGTGGATTTCACAGTACATCGCGGTTTCTTTTGCAATTTATCGCCATTAGTCACCCGCAATCAGCCCACAAAATCTTTAGTTGACGGGGTGATAGCGAGGGGCTTTTGGAGTAGAGCCCGCGTGCTCTAATCTGTACTCCTACAGACAGTGAGGACAAGGACTATGGGCGAAAAAAACTCTTTCCTTAGTTGGGTTGGATTTAAGGGAGAAGAAACCGAAGCCCCTGGATCGGTCGATCGTATTCGCGAACTCGAAAGTCAAATTGCTGATCTGCGTGCCCGTCGAGATATCACCACTTTGTCTAAAGAAGAATTTGAAATTCTCGCAACTGAAACTGCAATGACAATGATTAAGTCTGCACAAATGCGTGAGGCAAAGGCGCAGGGCAAAGCAGATCGTTTAATTAATGAAACAGCCCGACAAGCAAAAGATGCCATTGAAGCTGCCGATCAAAAAGCAAAAGCGCTGCTCACAAGTGCAGAAACTCGTGGCCGCAAATATCTCCAGGCAGCCGAGTCTGATGCAGCCGAAAAGATTGAAACCGCAGAACTCCAAGCAGACACAATTTTGGAAACTAAGCGAAGAGAAGCCGCCGGTCTGGCAACTGCTGCACGTCGCGAGGGAGAACGCATCGTCTCGGAAGCAGCAAGAGAAGTTACTGACTATCGCGAGTGGTTATCGGGTGTAATTTCAGAAGCTGAACGCCTTTATAAGATTCAAACACAATCTCTCGATGCCGCTGAAAGCGCAATTCATACCTCGCGCTCGCGTCTGGAAGGGGCTTTTGCGCGTTTAGCTGAACTCCAAAGTAGCGTCTTAGAAAACTTGAGATCTGATGACACGCTAATTACAAAAACACCTGTGCGCGTTCAAAGTGAACGAACGAAACCAGCTATTGCTGCTCCTAAGCGCAAGACTGCAAAGAAAGCGAATAAGAAATCCGCAGCTAAACGTAAATAATTTCAATGGAAGAAAAACGAGGCGTACGTTACATCCCAGCAATTGATGGTCTTCGTGCCATTGCTGTTGTCGCAGTCATGCTTTATCACCTTGGATTTAATTGGATTCCTGGTGGATTTCTTGGCGTAGATCTATTTTTCGTTATCTCTGGATATGTGATTACGAGATTACTCTTAGATTCAATACAACGAAGCGGTGGCCTAGATCTTCGCGGATTTTATATGGCAAGAATTCGAAGATTAGTACCAGCGCTGATATTCATGATTTTCACCACGGCGCTATTCGTCGGTGCGTGGGCACCTGAAGCGATTAAACGCTTCGTTAAAGATTTGCCCTTTGTCTTAACAGGAACAATGAACTGGGCCTTGGTCTACCGCCACCAAGATTACTTCGCAACAATTGGACGTCCACCCCTTTTGCAACACACATGGTCCCTTGCTGTAGAGAGTCAGTTCTATCTCTTTTGGCCACTGATCTTGCTCATTGTTTTGAGATACTTTGGCAAAAATCGGATCCCTGGTGCCGCACTCGCCATTGCGGGGATTTCAGGCACGGTGCTTCTACTTCTATCTCTCAAGTTAGATGCATCTAACGCACAAAGTGTGAGCCATGTTTACTTTGGTACAGACACCCACAGCATCGGACTTTTCCTCGGCGCTGCACTTGCCGTGAGTTGGATTCCTCAAAACCTCACGACAAATATTGCGGCGCGCGCGCAAGATTTTATTGATGGCATTGGTGTATTCGGTTTACTCGGCTTAGTCTCCTGTTTTCTATTTATCGATGAAACCAACGCGAATCTCTATCGAATAGCTTTCCCTCTTGCTGGAATTTTCGGCTGTGCAATTATTATTTCCTTGGTACATCCAGCCTCGCGCTTTGCTCCCATTCTGAGCATTCCTCCAATTCTTTGGATCGGACAGCGTTCATACGCCATTTATTTGTGGCACTGGATCATCTTCCAAGTCACAAGACCAACAATGGATCTGGCTGGTCAACCATGGGCGCTATATGCCCTGCGAGTTCTCATTGTCTTTGCACTAGCTGACATTTCTCTTCGCTGGGTGGAACTACCAATCCGGAGCGACTCAGTTGGCGAATGGTTCCGCGGTATGAAATATCGCACGAAGAAGGTGCGAGTTCGTCAGCAAAGTACTGTAATTGCTGGGCTTTTAATTCTCTTTGTTTCTGCGGCAATCGTAAGCACAAATGCAATTACACAAAGTGACAAAGCCCAACGAATTCTTGAAAAATCTTTGACTGCAGTACCTACAACTCCACCCACAATTTCCAATGTGCCAGGGCTGTGGGTTGCAGGAGATTCAGTAATTCTGGGAATTCGTTACGAACTTGCGCAGTTTGAACCGATCGATCTCATTAATGCAAAAGTTGGCCGCCAAGCCAATGAATTAATCACTGTACTCAAGCATGATAAGACGCTCATGGCGAACTCTCCTGTCATTTTAGATCTGGGAAATAATAATCGTCTTACAGAAGCTGAGGTTGCGAACGTTTTTGATGTCATTAAGGATCAACCGCAAATCATCATCGTGAATACCGCTGTGCCACGAGGGTGGAGAGATGCAAACAACGCTTTAATCGCTAAGTACACACATAAGTATTCTCAAGCATCACTCGTGGATTGGTTCTCGATTTCGACCGGCCACCCAGAGTATTTCGGACCAGATGGCGTGCATTTAGTTCCCGAAGGTATAACTGCTTATGTAAATGCGATTATTTCAAAGATTTATGCCCCAGAAATAAAATAACCCCCGCACACATTTGCGCGAGGGTTATTTTAACTTCAGAGTTTAGGAATAAAGCCCTGGGAGACCGAAGGATGCTTTTCCAAGCACTGTCGTTCCGATTACTGTTTGAGAATCCGAATAAACACTCGAAACTCTAAAAGCGGTCCAAGAATTTCCAGAAGATTCACCCTTGGTAACGGCTAAAGAAGTGCTCATTGCGGGTACGGCAGATAACAACTTCCATTCGCCGTTATTGACAGAAATTTCAACGTTATACGTCGTGAGACCTTCTACTGCAGCAGGAGCCTTCCAAGTGATGTTGGCTCCAGTTGCTGTGAGGTGAGAATTAATTGCGACGGGACCTTCGTGCGCAGACAAAGCCGCAGCTGTTTCTGAAGCGGTTTCCGATGGAGTTGCTTCAGGGGTAGCAGCAGCAGATTCAGTTGATTCTGCGGTAGTTGAAGGCAAAGGTTGCGCCGCATCGTCATTTCCTTTGGACTTGGAAACAACAACAAGTGCTAGCAAAACAATTCCGATAATCACTGCATAGACAACCCGATTTGACGCACCTGGCTTCTTAGCGGTTGATGAGGCTGGAGATTTTGAAGAAGCCTTTGCTGGTGCTGGAGTCGTGCTCACTGAAACGCTAGGTTTCCCACTTCCACCACGCAGAGGTACAGCGGGTACGACAAAATTAGCTGATACTTTTGCTGCGCTCTTTCGCGCTGAAGATTTCTTCGTAGCCTTGCGAACAGGAGCCTTCTTAACAGCTCTCTTTGCCGTCTTCTTCTTCGCTGCCGATTTCTTTGCAACAGATTTTCTAGGAGAAGCCTTCTTGGCAGTTCTCTTAACTGCAGTCTTCTTTACGGACTTCTTCTTCGCCACTGACTTCTTGGCGGTTGATTTCTTTACAGCCACGATAACTCCTTGGTTTGAGTGTGTACTTAGCGCAAAAGGACACTTATAGGGCTAAGGCTACCTTAATGAGGCAAGCATTGTGACGACCTTCGGCGCAATTGCGCGAAGAGATTGGCCTCTATGGCTAATTGCATCCTTCGCACTCGAGTCCATCTGCGCAAGAGAAAGCTCACTTCCTACCGGGTGAAAGATTGGGTCATAGCCAAACCCTTTATCGCCAGCAGGCATATTTGCTATGTAACCCTTCAAAATGCCCTCTTGTGTGATGCTGGATCCGTCAGGCATGGCTAATGAAGTCACACATGTGAAATGTGCAGTCCGATCAACTATAGATACGTGTGCTAATTCCAATAGAACTTTTTCAAGATTTGCTTTGTCGTTTCCATGCACACCAGACCATCGGGCTGAAAAGATTCCAGGGTTTCCATCAAGTGCATCTACGCATAATCCGCTGTCATCTGCAATTGCTGGTAACCCTGTCTGCTCGCACACTGTTCGTGCTTTGAGAAGGGAATTCTCTTCAAAGGATGTCCCAGTTTCTTCAACATCTCCGAGTTCTGGAAATTGTTCTAACCCCACCAAGTCAATCTGACCCGGAGCTATGTCATCAAGAATTCGGCGAAATTCTTCAATCTTTCCGACATTTCGAGTCGCAAGCACTAGCCGATGTCGCGTCATTGCAATAGTTATTTGGCGAAAATTGCGATTTGAAGTGCGGCTAACTCTTTGCATCCAGCAACCGCTAGATCTAATAGCGAATCTAGCAACGCACGGTCAAATGGTTGACCTTCTGCGGTTCCTTGAACCTCAATGAACTTTCCATTTCCACTGCAGACAACATTCATATCTGTATCTGCGCGAACATCTTCTTCATAGCAAAGATCCAACATTGGAACGCCATCGATAATCCCTACGCTTACTGCCGCCACCGAATCAGATAACGGCTGAGATTTTGCGGGGATATGACCTTTCTCCTTCGCCCAAGCAATTGCATCAGCTAAGGCAACGTAGGCTCCGGTGATCGCAGCTGTGCGTGTTCCGCCATCTGCTTGTAAGACATCGCAGTCAATAACAATTGTGTTCTCGCCAAGTTCTTTCATATTGACGATGGCACGAAGTGAGCGGCCAACAAGTCGAGATATTTCTTGTGTGCGCCCGCCCAGTTTTCCTTTTACGCTCTCACGATCTGACCGTGTGTGAGTTGCACGTGGCAGCATTGCATATTCGGATGTCACCCAACCGGTACCAGAATCTTTGAGCCATCGTGGAACGCCAGGGGTAAAAGAAGCGACACACAGAACTCTTGTGCCCCCAAACTCAACAAGGACTGATCCTTCTGCGTTGTCTAACCAGTTGCGAGTGAACTTAATTGCTCGCAGATCTCCATTGCTTCTTCCATCGTTGCGGGACATGATTTCCTCTCCTAGGGTCAAACTTAAATATCTTGATGTTCTACATGTCCAACTTCTGGACCAAGAAATCTTCGCGCTAACTTCTCAAATGCTGCGGCATCACCGGTGGCCAGGAATCGGTGACTGGGCAGCGCCGACTGGGTACTGCGCGAAAGAGAATTCTCAATCAAGACTCGGTAAAGATCTTTTGCGGTTTCTTCGGCACTTGATACAAGAGATACATCATTTCCCATCACGTAAGAAATTACTCCCGTCAATAGCGGATAGTGCGTGCACCCGAGTACCAAGGTGTCGACCTTTGCCTCCATAATTGGGGCTAGGTATTCGCGAGCAATCTTTGTAATTGCTTCACCTGAAGTTTCGCCACGTTCTACAAATTCCACAAATAATGGACAAGCTGCGGAGGCAATAACAAGCTGCGGTGCTGCAGCAAAAGCATCGGCATAAGCCTTCGACTCAATAGTCGCAAGCGTGCCTATAACTCCAACTCGGCCACTGCGAGTTGCAGCAACTGCGCGTCTGACCGCGGGTTGGATTACTTCGATCACCGGAATCGAATATCGCTCTCGTGCATCTCGCAACATTGCAGCACTGGCAGTATTGCAAGCAATAACAATTGCCTTACATCCTTGATCTACAAGAAAATCTAAAGTCTCTAAACCGAATTCACGAACTTCGGCCAATGGGCGTGGACCGTAGGGACCGCGTGCTGTATCACCAATATAAAGAGTTGACTCATGCGGAAGTTGATCAAGAATCGCGCGAGCAACTGTCAGGCCACCCACTCCTGAATCAAATATTCCAATCGGTGCATCACTCACAATGCAAGCCTACCCGTAAGGGACTTACTCTTCCGAATCATCCATTAATGCATGAAGCAAACTCTCTTGCAGCCAACCTAGCCACGTATACACGGCATACACTCCCCGCATCGGATCATCTGGTGCAAGCAGCTCTAATTGATCGTGTGAATTTTCCTCTACTTTTAGCCGCACTCCCAGTGCCAACCGAATGTCATTCATTGCGCCAAGCCAGGCACCTGCGCTATCTCGATTAATCCTTACAAGAGAGTCCTCGCTATTGAGTAAATGGCTTCGGATTGCCATTGCATGCGCGCGTTTTTTATCTCGCAAAACAGATTCAGTGAAGCGCCGAAATTCTGCTGAATCGACAGGGTCTGCATAGGCATTTGGTAAGAGCCGAAGAAGTACATCATCATCTGGCGGTGAATCATGACCTGTTATTCCCACCATCGCTGCAAGCGGATCGCTATGCACATCATCGATTCGCTCAGCCAGGATTTCAATTAATTGTTCTGCCAAATTGATGAGTACCTCACGCTCACTTTGAGCAAAGGCCGCTTCAAAAGAATTATCGCCGTGTCGCGTAAAACCGGATGGTGTTGTCATTTATTGATCATCACGTTGCAACGTTGCCCAAAGTCCGAATTCGTGAAGGCGTTGCACATCGCGCTCCATCTCTTCACGGCGTCCACTCGAAACGACTGCTTTGCCCTCGTTATGCACTTTGAGCATCAACTCGTTTGCTCGCTCTTTAGAATAATCAAACAGTGTCATCAAGACATAAGTTACATACGTCATCAAATTAACTGGGTCATCCCAAACAATTGTTACCCACGGCCGATCAACGAGAAAGGTTGGATCGACTAAATCTTCAACCTTTTCTGCGGTGCGAACCATTGCACTCCTAACGAACGACAATGCTAAATATAGGACTTTTAATCGCGCTAAATTTCGAATCGCTGACTACGCTTACTCTCAATCGTAGGAGCCCTCGCGACTTTTCGATTCCTTCAATGTTGAATCCCCCACTTTGATCTGTTACGAATGGTTGTCCAGTTGTTACCCAGCCGCCCTTGGAAAATCTTTCGAGTAAAACTCCGACGCCGGCTTGGTGAGGTTGAACTATTCCCGTGATGCTAAATTTGCTTCCAGCGCTTACTGAAGTTGGTGCGGTTATCGAAATTCTGCGGTTTAAGGAAATGTTCACTTCAGGACTTTGGGATGCACTCTTATCCCACGTTCCTTCAGTAGATATTCGAAGAGAAGAAGTTGAACCCACGAGCAATTGCGCACTTAACACTCCAGAGGCATCTGTGGCAGTCTTTAGTAGCTCACGCCAAGTTGTCTCACCCGGTGCCTTACTTTCAAGACGTACTGCCAGTCCAGCAACTGGTGTCTTGTCGGCCAATCGCAATTCACCTTTCACTGTCACTGGCGTGCCAAATGCAATTCCATTTTGATCAACAACTGGTTCCACGCTCAATGTGCTGACAACTTGGTCAGGTGCAATGGATTGGGCAACTTGGCGAAGGGCATCAGTCGCCGTTGTGTCTTCCATACCTAAAGTCCACGCTGTTATTCCACCAATATGATATTTAGCAACTAGTGCCGCTCTTGCCGCGTAGCTTCGGGAATCTTGATACCACGCAACTCGTGAAGCCGTACACGATGTAGCAAGCCCGGATGAATTAAGCCCGCTATAAACCTTGTCATATGAAAAGGTCACTTCGGCATTTGCATCCACATATAGTGGTTGTGCGCCGTAGCTGGTAATAAGCGATGTCGCATCTCGCATGACAAATGTGGCTGCTTTTGCCGTGGGAGAGATTGCCTTTATATATTGCTCTGGACAAATCCCAATGACTTTCGTCACCCAATCTCGACCATATCCTGCAACACCTAAATACACTTTCGATGCAGCCACAACTTTGACTGCGTATTGAAGACTCTGCTCTGCCCACGTAATTGGTCCGATGGGGCCAGGGGTGGTGGTAGAAAAGTCGTAAGTCATAATTCTTAAACGATCGATCATTGATGAAATAGAAGCCCAGTCATAGAGGTAATAACCTTTTTTGCCAGAGGTCGGATCGAAAAGTACGGGTGTTGTGATGGAGAGCAATTTATTGCGCGAATGCAACGCTGTGCTGAGCTCTTGAACAAATGCGACCCAATTAGGTTGCGTTGTAGTCCATGTTGTATTGGCATCTACAAAGGCAAAACCTTCAAAATCTAAGTCAATACCATCAAAATTATTTGTCATCACTAAGTTAGTAATAGTCGCAACTGTCTGCGTTCGAGTAGTTGGATTTGCAATTAGATTAGCAAGGACCATCTTGTCGGTTCCGTCAGTAATTGTTGGAATAATTGTAAAACCAGAATCATGCATAGAGGCCAATGGGATTGCCATTGGCACGCTCGGATTCGCAGGCGAATACAAATCTGTAATTAATTTCTCGCTCTTAAGCGTGTACCAAAAAGGCATCACCTCTTTTATGAGATCGCCATTTGCTATCGCTGAAGGCAGGGCCGTTTTCATGCCGTAGTAAGGAATCCACCCCGTCAAGATTTTTCTTGGAGATCCGGTAGCTTGAGCAGGTGAAACTGCAATGACCAGACTTGCACTACTTAACATCAAGACTGAGACCACAACTATTGCCTTCTTAAGAATTACTGCATTCAACTTCAATCGCCTCTTCACCATTTTCCTCGGCTTATTTGTCGTCAGGAGGTGGACGCAGGCCGGCGTGAATTTCTTTGCAGACAGGGCAAATTGGAAAACGCTCTGGGTCTCGAGATGGAATCCATTTCTTGCCGCAGAGAGCGCGAATTGCTTTACCGCTCATGGCTGATTGCAGAATCTTTTCTTTTTTCACATAGTGGGAGTAACGATCATGATCGCCATCATCAACGCTGAGCTCCGGTTTTGAGAGTAAATCGGTGCCTCCATCTGGCTCGGAAGGACGACTAAATATTCCCATGCGGGCAAGAATACTTGTTTGAGTACAATAAAGAGATGAAGGACCTACTTCGCACCGCTGATCTGTCACGAGCCGATGTTGATCTGCTCTTGGCTACTGCTGCAGATTTTGCAAAAGATCCTCTTAAAGCCAGTTCTGCACTTGCTCATCGCACCGTCGCCATTTATATGACCAAACCTTCGACACGTACCAGGCTCTCATCTGAAACTGCGGTTGCACATTTAGGTGGCACCCCAATTTTTATTCGTGGAGATGAATTGCAACTAGGCCGCGGTGAAACTATTGCAGATACCGCCCGAATTATTAGTGGTTATGCAAGTGCTTTGATCATTAGAACTTTTGCTCAATCAGATGTTGATGAATTAGGAGCAAACGCAACAATCCCAGTGATCAACGCTCTGACAGATGATGACCACCCCACACAGCTACTCGCAGACTGGCTCACTATTCAAGAGAAGTTTGGTAGCAATGTTTCCGGACGCAAATTTGTTTATTGTGGAGATGGAAACAATATGTCGCATGCTTGGTTGACGATGGGCGCCATCATGGGAGCGCATGTTGTTGCTGCAACACCTGAGGGCAAATGGGCCCCTAACGCTGATGTCGTTGCTCGCGCACAAGAGATCGCTCGCGAAACAGGAGCAACTATTGAAATTTCACACGATGCACGCGCTGCAGCTAAAGATGCGAGCGTTCTCTACACTGATGTATGGATGTCCATGGGAGATCCTGAAGCAGAACGCGCAGAAAAAACCAAAGTATTAAAACCATTCGCAGTAACAAGCGACCTCATGAATCTGGCCACGAGTGATGCAATATTTATGCACTGCCTTCCTGCGCATCGCGGCGAGGAAGTATCAGCCGACGTCATCGACGGGCCTCGCTCGGTGGTGTGGCGTGAAGCACTTCATCGGCGCACCACTATTCAATCTCTCCTGTATCACCTAGTACGGGGCGAGATTAAAGGGCGCTAGCACTAGAAAAAAATCCCAGATGCATGACAAGTGCAATAGCGACCCACTACGGTTATGTCATGCGCGTATGTGTACCAACTGAAACTCGAGTTGGCGAGAAACGTGTAGCACTCGTACCGGACATCATTAATAAATTGATTCGTCTTGGATTAGACGTCTCCATTCAATCTGGCGCAGGTCTACACGCTCAAGCTTCTGACTCTGAATATGAAAAGGCGGGAGCAACCGTCGTTTCTGGAGATGTGCTTAAAGCTGCCGACATTGTTCTCTCTGTCCAACCTCTGACACCAGAACAGATGGCCACACTGAAAAAAGGTGCCATCACTATCTCTTTCCTCTCCATTGCAACAGCGCAAGATTCGATCGATGCTGCAATCAAAGCGGGCGTGACCGTGTTCTCGCTTGAACTTGTGCCACGCATTTCACGTGCACAGTCGATGGATGCGCTTTCCTCACAAGCGCTGTGTGCAGGATATCGAGCCGCTCTTGTCGGTGCTGAACTTTCACCACGCTTCTTCCCGCTATTAATGACAGCGGCCGGCACCGTAACTCCAGCACAAGTTCTTGTACTTGGTGCAGGCGTTGCTGGTTTGCAGGCAATCGCAACTGCTCGTCGACTTGGAGCAGTTGTCTCTGCATACGATGTTCGACCAGCATCTGCAGACGAAGTTAAATCTATGGGTGCAACTTTTATTCAACTCGAGCTTGAATCCCTTGAAGGTGCCGGTGGTTATGCACGAGAGATGACAGAAGAGCGCGCTGCAAAGCAACGCGAACTCTTAACACCTTTCATCGCTAAATCACATGTGCTGATTACAACTGCTGCTGTTCCAGGCCGCATCGCTCCTCGCTTGGTAACAAAAGCAATGGTCGATGCAATGGCACCAGGTACCGTCATCGTTGATCTCGCTGCTGAAACGGGCGGCAACGTAGAAGGATCCAAACCCGGTGAAATCGTTACCACTGCGGGCGGAGTTCGTATCTGGGGTGGTAAAGATGTACCGAGCCAGCTTCCATTCCACGCCTCGATGCTTTACTCCCGCAACGTCGTAAACATTTTGACACTAATGACTAAAGATGGCGTCGTTGCTCCTGATTTCGAAGATGAAATTATTGCTGGCTCTGTAGTAGTCCATAACGGCGAGCTAAAGAAAGAGGTCGTCAAGAAATGATGAGTAACGGCATGGCGCTACTTTCAATCTTTGTACTTGCAGTATTCGTCGGCTTTGAAGTGGTATCTAAGGTGAGTTCAACTCTCCATACCCCATTAATGAGTGGTGCAAATGCGATTCACGGCGTGATCTTGGTTGGCGCAATCGTGGTCGCAGATCATGCTTCAAATAACGTTCAGCTGTGGCTTGCACTCGTCGCAATTGTCCTAGCAACTATCAATATGGTTGGTGGGTTTGTTGTTACAGACCGAATGCTAGAAATGTTTAAGGCGAAGAAAAAATGAACCGTAACCTGTACGACCTCATCGGCCTAGCCGCAGCAGTCTGTTTCATACTTGCTCTGAAGGGTCTTTCACATCCAAAGACGGCGCGACGAGGCAATCTGATCGGCGCCTTTGGCGCAACCGTTGCAACAATTCTTGTTTTCTTTTTCACTGGTGGCGTACATGCGCTCCCACTCCATCACTTGGGCCTGATTCTTGGTGCAATTGCAATTGGCTTGCTAGTTGGCGTTCCTGCTGCACGTAAAGTTCAGATGACGGCGATGCCACAACTTGTTGCCCTCTTTAACGGTGTTGGTGGTGGCGCCGCAGCTCTGGTTGCCATTGTTGAATATCTCAAGCTTGGTAGCGATGCCACATCTGCAGAAGTTATTGCGACAGTATTTACGGTTATCGTCGGAAGCGTTTCCTTCTCTGGCTCATGTATTACCTTCGCAAAACTCCAGGAGCTCATGACAACTCGTCCCGTTGTTTTCCCTGGCGGACGCTTTGTTATTGCAGCGAACGTTGCTGGTGTCTTTGCAGCCGCTGGTTGGGTTATTAACTCTGGTGGAAATACTTCCCTCGCAGTCCTAGGCGGACTTTCACTCTTGTTCGGAATTCTCTTTGTTCTTCCTGTTGGCGGAGCGGACGTTCCAATTGTCATCTCATTGCTCAACGCCTTTACCGGATTAACAGTTGCGGCAAGTGGTTATGTTCTGCAGACAACACTATTGATCGTTGCCGGAACCCTTGTTGGCGCAAGTGGAACTATCTTGACGCGCTTAATGGCAGATGCGATGGGTCGTTCACTCTTTAGCACTCTTTTCGGTGCATTTACTGCAAAACCTCAAGCAGCATCTGACTCACAAGAGGTACGACCAGTGAAGTCAGGTTCGCCCGAGGATGTCGCGATCTTGCTCAACTACGCACGTCGCGTTGTGATCGTTCCTGGCTTTGGTCTTGCTGTTGCGCAAGCGCAGCACACAGTCCGAGAAATGGCAGATGTTTTGGCTGCAAAAGGTATCGATGTGGCATACGGAATTCACCCAGTTGCTGGTCGTATGCCAGGACACATGAATGTACTTCTTGCTGAGGCGAATGTTCCCTACGAGCAACTAGCCGAAATGGAAGAAGTCAATCCAACATTCTCACAAACGGACGTTGCACTTGTCATTGGCGCAAACGATGTTGTTAATCCAGCGGCGAAGAACACCCCTGGATGCCCAATTTACGGAATGCCAATTCTAGAAGTTGCAGAAGCTGCGAACGTTATTTTCTTGAAGCGTTCCATGCGTCCTGGTTTCGCAGGTATCGAGAACGAGCTTCTTTACGATCCAAAGACCACGCTCTTGTTTGGCGATGCCAAAGAGACTTTGACTAAGGTAGTCAGCGCTCTCAAAAACTTATAGCAGCCTCTTTTAGAGGGTTGCCATCAAGTCTGTTTAATAATTCAAGCGGACTTTCCCCCGCTTCGGAGACAACCATTGAACTCCAAAATTTTACATAAATTGATTCCTGTTTCCATCGCTGAATCACTCGATCAATAAAACTAACTGCCATCGATTGACTTCCACGTAGAAGGATTGCGAATTCATATTCACCAAGGCGAGCGCACAAATCTTCAACTCTTGAAGCTTCTGAAAGAACTTCTGCAAAGTCAAGAACTTTCTCTTCATATTGAGAGGTTGCCTGAAGTTCAAATTTCACGACAACAAAAGATTCGCCACTCCGTGCACAACGAGATAATTCTCGGTGTAGCTCATCATAGAAACGAGGCGGCGCAGCAAGCTGTGTCAGAGAATCTTTTAAGCCATCATGCGAAAACATGGCCATCATCTCCTCCAAAGCGCTCGAGAGTTGCTATCGTTCCAATCGTGAAAGAACATCTTCCCGACAAACAATCCCGTCGGTCTATCGTGGCAACCCTCTTATCGATCGAGGCTGCCGCCGTGCTAGCCCTAGGCACATACCTCGTGGTGAAAGCGTTGACCTCTGATCTGCAATCGGTGACCGCACTCTTGGGAGTTGTGCTCTTTGCACTTGTGGGAGGGGTCGGATTACTTGCAGCAGCGCGCGGATTTCGCAATGCGAAAAACTACGGTAGGTCCCCTGCCATTCTTGCAAACCTCATCGCACTTGGTGTCGCATACTTTCAAATGCAAGCCCACCTCTGGGCAGTCGCGATTCCGCTCGCCCTTATTTCACTCCTGACTGCATTGCTGGCGCTTTCGATCATTCCGGAATAAATCCGCGGATTTGGCCGAAAATGTGGCGCAGATCGCCGTTGCTCTTCTATTTTCAGTAAAGGCTCCCAAGGCACTATCGGTAGGCTACGGGGGCTTGCTTATGATCAACAGATTGAATTGAGAAGGAGCCCGCTCGTGGTTGGCGATCAATTTGCCGAACAATTTGGAGCAAATGAATGGCTCGTTGAAGAAATGTACGAGCGATATCTACAGGATCCATCTTCTGTAGACGCTGCATGGCATACATTTTTCGTAGATTTCACACCATCAACTCCTGGATCAACACCAACGCCTGTCACTGGTGCGCCACGAGGTGGAACTCCACCAATTCCTAAGGCTGCACAATCAAAACCTGCCGTTACCCAGCCATTAGCACCACCAGCTCCAGTGACAACTCAGCCCGTTGCAACACCCGCACCTGTTATCGCTCAACCATCCGCTCCATCACCGGTTGCAATCACACCCGTTGTTACGACACAAGAAGTTGTGAGGCCCTCAACTCGCCCCACTCAAACTCCAGCCGATCCAATCGTGAAGCCCGCACCAGTATTGGCAACACCCGAGGCTGGATCGGTAGAACCACTTCGAGGAATTTCTGCTCGCGTTGTCGCAAGCATGGAAGCATCGCTGACTGTTCCCACTGCAACAAGTGTGCGCGCAATCCCTGCAAAACTTATGATCGATAATCGAATTGTTATCAATAACCACCTGAAGCGAGCTCGTGGCGGCAAAGTCTCATTCACGCACCTCATCGCCTACGCGATGATCAAAGCAATGCGCGCCATGCCAGAAATGAATTCATATTTCACGCATCTAGATGACAAACCAGCAATCGGACATCCTGCACACATCAACCTTGGAATTGCCATCGATCTTGCAAAAGCAGACGGAACTCGTCAACTGCTTGTTCCATCTATTAAGGGCTGCGAAAATTTGGATTTTGCGCAATTTTGGGCCTCCTATGAAGCCACTGTATTAAAGGCACGAAACGGGAGCCTGACTGTCGAAGATTTTGCGGGAACAACGGTTTCTCTCACTAATCCAGGCACGATTGGAACGGTTCATTCAGTCCCCCGATTAGTCGCCGGGCAATCAATGATTCTTGGCGTTGGCGCGCTTGATTACCCAGCAGAATTTCAAGGATCGAGTGAGGAAACTTTAGCCAGACTCGCAATAAGTAAGACTGTAACCCTCACAAGTACTTACGACCATCGCGTTATCCAAGGTGCGCAGTCAGGTGATTTCCTGCGCAGAATTCATGAACTTCTACTTGGTGCAGACAATTTCTATGATGACATTTTCTCTGCGCTTCGAATCCCTTACGAACCAATTCGCTGGGTCGTAGATATTGAATTTGCTCGCGATGAAGAGGTAAATAAGACTTCGCGCGTACAGCAACTGATTCATGCCTATCGCAGCTTTGGTCATTTGATGGCAGACATTGATCCTCTTGAATATAAGCAGAGATCACACCCAGATTTAGATGTTGTTACACATGGCCTCACGCTGTGGGATCTTGACCGTGAGTTTGCGACGGGTGGCTTTGGCGGAAAATCGATGATGAAATTGCGAAAGATTCTTGGAATTTTGCGAGATTCCTACTGCAGAGCAATCGGCGTGGAATATATGTACATCGAAGATCCAGCAGAGCGCACCTGGATTCAAGAGAAGGTAGAAGTTGGTGCCCCTGCTTTGCCTCGCGAAGAACAACTTCGAATACTTTATAAGCTCAACAGTGCTGAAGCATTTGAATCCTTCCTGCAAACTAAATATGTTGGGCAAAAGCGCTTCTCGCTCGAGGGCGGCGAGACAATGATTCCTCTGCTAGATGCTGTGATTTCTGCGGCAGCCGAAAATGGTCTTGATGAAGTCTGCATCGGAATGCCACACCGCGGACGACTCAACGTGTTGGCAAATATTGCAGGTAAGTCCTATGGACAAATCTTTCAAGAGTTCGAAGGCAATTACGCACAAAATGCGGTCAACGGAACTGGTGATGTTAAATACCACCTTGGTACCGAAGGCATATTTACTTCAGAATCAGGTGCCACAACCAAGATTTATTTAGCAGCAAACCCATCACACCTAGAAGCCGTGAACCCAGTACTGGAAGGCGTTGTGCGCGCAAAGCAAGACCGTATAAATATTCGCAATGCTTTTGCGGTATTGCCCATTTTGGTTCACGGTGATGCCGCATTTGCCGGACAAGGCGTTGTAGTTGAAACCCTCAATCTTTCTCAACTAGGGGGCTATCGAACTGGTGGAACAATCCACGTCATCGTCAACAATCAAGTGGGCTTCACAACATCACCTCATGCATCTCGTTCATCTACTTATGCAACTGATGTTGCTAAAGGAATCTCAGCCCCAATATTCCATGTCAATGGTGATAACCCAGAAGCATGCGTTCGAGTTGCGCGCCTTGCATTCGAATACCGACAGAAGTTCAACAAAGATGTAGTGATCGACATGATTTGCTATCGCCGTCGCGGTCACAATGAAGGTGACGAACCAAGCTTTACTCAACCGATGATGTACAAGTTGATCGATGCAAAGCGCTCGACTCGTATGCTTTACACCGAAGCACTCATTGGTCGCAAAGACATCACGGAAGAGGAAGCGCTAGGAGTCGCGCGCGACTATCAATCTAAATTAGAAGGCGTATTTGCCGCAGTCCATAATCTAGAGCCGGACTACGAGGCGCACCCTCCAGTGCCAGATTCTCCAGACCCTTCTAGCGTGCCCACAAGCATCGATGAAGCAACCGCCCGCAAAATTGCCAATACCCAAATCTCGGTACCTGAAGGCTTCCATGTTCACCCTAAGTTGACGCCTCAACTGCAAAAACGAGTAGAAGCTCTCAACGATGCAACCATCGATTGGTCGATGGGAGAAGCACTGGCATTTGGTTCGCTCCTTCTTGATGGCAAGCCAATTCGTTTAGCTGGGCAAGATTCTCGACGTGGAACATTTAGTAATCGTCACGCAGTAATAGTTGATAAAGAAAATGGAAGCGAATGGACACCACTTCGCGGATTGATTTCTGACGAAAACCAATTCTTTGTCATCGACTCACTTCTTTCAGAATATGCAGCTATGGGCTTTGAATATGGCTATTCGGTAGCCCGACCAGAGGCGCTCGTGCTCTGGGAAGCGCAGTTTGGTGATTTTGGCAATGGTGCACAAACAATCATCGATGAATTTATCTCATCGGCTCTCCAAAAATGGGGAGAGCGTTCTGGACTTATTTTGCTCTTGCCTCATGGCTACGAAGGACAAGGCCCAGATCACTCCTCGGCTCGAATCGAGCGCTATCTCGCACTATGCGCTGAGGAAAATATGTGTGTTGCTCAACCATCATCGCCCGCATCCTATTTCCACCTACTTCGTTGGCACGCCAAAAATCCTTCGCAGCGGCCGCTTATTGTTTTCACTCCTAAATCCATGTTGCGCCTTCGCGCTGCTGCATCAGCCCTTTCTGATTTCACACAAGGACATTTCCAACCACTTATCAGCGATCACACCGTAACAAATGCTTCACGTGTCATTTTTTGTTCTGGAAGAATTTACTATGACCTCATTGCAGAACGTGCACGCTTAGGTGAAGAGAGCACTGCGATCGTTCGCCTTGAACAGCTCTATCCATTACCTCGTCAGGCCCTTGCGCAAGAAGCTGCAAAGCATCCAAATGCACATTTGTTATGGGTTCAGGATGAACCAGCAAACCAAGGACCGTGGCCGCACGTTGCACTCAATACCCTTGAAACTTTTGACGGCCGCACTCTTCGCCGTGTGTCACGTCGCGCCACAGCAAGTCCTGCTACCGGCAATCACTACGTCCATGAAGAAGAAGCAAAAGCCTTGTTGATGGAGGCATTTAGTCGCTAACGCGCTTTTTTATATCGGAATAAAACCTTTCCGATAATTTCATTTCGTTCTAGTGCGCCCCATTGACGAGAATCTGTGCTCGCTGTTTTGTTATCGCCCTCTACCCAATACTTGGCGCCATCAATTCGGATCAACCGCTTTATTAAATAGATGCCCGGACGTTCTTGCCGCTCTATAACTACACAGTCATCGGGCTTGTGTGAGCCGCCACGGGCAACGATCAGCCAATCCCCGTCGCGGTAGGTGGGCTCCATGGATGCACCCTCGATCGCAACGGCCATGAATCTGCGAAATCTGCTCACGGGCGGTAGTCTCACATCTATTAACTTTTCATGCACCTGGCACAATCTAAACAACCGATAGGACCTAGAGGAGAAAGAAATGTTCAAGCCATCAATCACCGTTCATGCTCACTGTGATCTTCCATGCGGAATTTATGATCCAGCACAAGCCAAGATCGAAGCACAGTCGGTCAAGGCATGCATGGAGAAATATGCAGCTAGCAGCGATCCAGATTTCAAAGCTCGCGCCGTTGCAATCAAGGAAGCGCGTTCAAACATGGTTAAGGAGCACCTATGGGTTCTCTGGACTGATTACTTCAAGCCAAATCACTTTGAGGCATACCCACAATTGAGCACACTGTTCAATGAGACTACAAAATTAGCTGGAGCCGCAGGCACAAAGGGCACCAATGATGTTGCAGTTGCAGATAAGTTGCTAGCAAAAATCGATGAAATCTCAGAAATTTTCTGGGCAACAAAGAAGTAATTAAATCTCAACCTCGATGACTTAAATCTGAGAGTTAAGACTATGAGCGGCAGTGCGGGCGAGGAAAGACACTCGTTCCACTGTCGCTCTTGTCATTGTCGCGTGTGCAATGTGGCGTTCACCATCATAAACATCACAGACGAAATCTAAGTCGCGCCCTCGCACTTGCGAGCATGTCGCCGTTGCGCGAATTTCTGATCCGATTGCTACCGCTTCAAAAATCTCCAGCGCAACCACTTTGAGGGTGGTTGTTTCGCCTGGCTCCAAGAACTCACTAATTGCCGTAAGCGTTGCGCTCTCTAAAAGATTAAGAAAGTGGGATGAAGCCGCTACAGGGAGATCACCAATTCCAATGGCAACTGCGCTATCTCCCGGGCGAATCGACATAACGGAAAAACCTACCGCTCCGAGAATGTCTCCTTCGCGCTCCATGATTTACTCGTTCGAAGGCAATCTAAATTCTTGCGTCGATTCAATTGTTATTTCGTGGTGTTCGATCTGGCCAAATTCATCTATCTGAATAGATACCTCGGTCATTGTAAACTCGGTAACAATCGATGTTGTTGGACCGTGCACCATCGCGGCAATCGCATCATGCAGGTCCTGTGGAGCAGTCTCGCAACATGTCCGAGCGAGTAAGTCTTGCAACATTTGATGGACTCGGCGCTCATGTGTCATTTCGGTACGGCATGGTGTGCAACCGAGTAAATGTGATTCGATATTTTGGATCTGAGTTGTTTCTTCAATTTCTCCATCAATCAGCATGACGAAAGTATTGAGAACTTCAGCACAGGCGCTTGAATGGAGATCGGAAGTACTCATGAGTTGACCTCCCCGCCATAGCCTCGTTCTTTTGCATAATCAGCCAAAAGTATGCGCAGCGCTTTTCGTCCACGATGCAGGCGAGACATCACAGTCCCAGTTGGTACTCCTGCAATCTCGGCAATCTCTTTATACGAAAAACCCTCAACGTCTGCCAAATAGACCGCGATACGAAATTCTTCAGGGATTTCTTGCAATGCTCTTTTAACATCACTGTCTGGAAGATTCTCGAGGGCTTCTACCTCGGCAGATTTTCCTTGATCGCTGGTATGGGATGCAGATTTTGCTAACTGCCAATCTTCAACTTCGTTGTGAGCAAGTAAAGGTTGGCGTTGCCCTTTGCGATAGGAATTAATAAATGTAGTTGTCAGAACTCTGTAAAGCCATGCTTTTAGATTTGTACCGGGCTCGAATTGATGAAAAGAAGCAAAAGCCTTGAGGTAAGTATCTTGAACAAGATCCTTCGCGTCATCAGGATTCTTTGTGTAGCGAAGAGCCGCGGCATAAAGTTGATTAGTAAATGCAAGCGCATCACGCTCAAAGCGCGCAGTACGTTCTTGCGTGCTTTCCTTAACTAAATCAGTTGTCATCGCCATTAAGGCTACCCCTAGAAGAGTGTTTCTGGCTCGCCGAGCTCGATGGGCTCGGTAATTGCAACGGAGTTATTTGCCACGGTGTTGACCAAATCAGCAATCGCATGAGCAGTTAAACCACCATCGGGGTCAGAAAATTCCATCATCCCCTTGAGTTCTTCAACTTCACGCATGCTCGGGTCCAGCCAGGCCTCCCACCGATCGGTCGGTAACAGAACTGGCATCCGACTATGAATGGGTACGAGCATTCCAACCGCTTCACGAGTGATGATCGCCGCGCTATCAATTCGTTTCCCCGATGGAGAGATCCACGTACTCCAAATTCCTGCCATGGATAACGAGATTCCATCTTCGCGCGAAATATAAAAAGGTTGCTTCGGGCGGTATTGGCCAAGAGCTGTCGCCCATTCGTAATAGCCATCTGCCGGAATCAAGCACCGAGTTTTTCTAAATGAATCACGAAAAGTTGGCTTCTCAAAGATTGACTCACTGCGCGCATTGATTGCGTGAGATTGCGAAGCACGTGCTGTTGCATCATCTTTATGCCAATGACCGATGAGTCCCCACGACGCTGTTGCAAGATCACGCTGATTTCCCTCGGTTGATTGACGCACGATGTAGATCTCTTGAGTCGGCGCAATATTCCAATTAGCAGGCAAGGGTGAATCTGGGGTGGACCCTGTGATCCCGAATTCTTCAACGAGATCGGCATCCAACTTTGATTGCGCATATCTGCCACACATAGGCAACAGCCTAGAAGTATTTGGCCGCAGCATCAGCAACTTAGGCAACGGTAGGCTCAGCCCATGTCAGAACTGTGGTCGGCCCCCGTGCGCGGGAAAAAGGCTGTCCATGCAACGGTCACAATTCCTGGCTCAAAATCCGTAACTAATCGCGCACTCGTACTTGCAGCCCTAGCCGACTCACCTTCTATCTTGCGTCGTCCATTGATTTCTCGCGACACAGAATTAATGAAAGCCGGCCTTATTGCGATGGGAATTGGCATCTCGCAAGAAGCTGATTTGTGGCGCATAACTCCAGGAGCACTGAAGGGTCCTGCTTCCATTGATGTCGGAAATGCCGGAACAGTAATGCGCTTTCTGCCACCTGTTGCAGCACTTGCACATGGAGAAGTTTCCTTTGACGGTGATGCCCGTTCACATGAGCGGCCATTAGCACCAGTAATTAAGGCGCTAGAAAAACTTGGCGTAACAATCGATCACCACGGACGCTTTGCATTACCACTCGTTGTCCATGGAAAAGGATCGCTTCAAGGCGGTGAGATTGAAATAGATGCGTCGGCTTCTAGCCAGTTCTTGTCGGCACTTTTGCTTGTCGGTCCAACCATGAGCCAGGGAATTACTGCGCGACATATTGGATCTCAACTTCCATCCATGCCGCACATTGAGATGACTGTCGCAATGCTCCGTGATTTCGGAGCGCAAGTTGATGTTGATGCCTCAAGCAACACTTGGCGGGTCCATCCTTCTGCGTTGCATGGCAAAGACATGGTCATCGAGCCAGATCTTTCTAATGCGGCACCTTTCCTATCGATTCCTATGGTCTGTGGCGGTAGCATCACAATTTGTGATTGGCCACTTCAGACAACTCAACCGGGCGATCAACTCCGTTCAATTTTGACTTCTATGGGCGCGCAGATTGTTCTGGATTCCAAGGGTTTGACTTTGACTTCCTCTGGAATGATCCACGGAATTGATATTGATTTGCACGATGTCGGCGAACTAACGCCAGCGTTGGCAGCCCTTGCAGCCCTGGCAGATTCTCCTTCGCATTTGCGAGGAATCGGTCACTTGCGTCTTCATGAAACAGATCGCCTTGCGGCACTTGCAACTGAAATTAATTCACTGGGCGGCAATGTCATTGAAGATAAAGACTCGTTACGCATCATTCCTGCACCGTTGCATGGAGGCGTTTTTCATACTTACGACGATCATCGATTAGCCACTGCCGGCGCAGTCCTTGGGCTCGTCACCGAAGGCGTCGCCGTTGAAAATGTTGGAACAACCGCCAAGACAATGCCTGATTTCCCTGGCATGTGGTCACACGTGATTGGTCGTTGATAAGCCAATGAGTGCACGTCAATTCGATGAATCAGATGTAAAGATTCGCCCCAGCCGCAGTACTCGCCCACGCAGTAAAGATCGTCCCTCACACTCTGAGGCAATAACAGCCCTTGTCACAACTGTTGATCGAGGCAGAACAACATGCATTACAGATGAGGGCACCATCTTGACCACAATGAAGTCACGCGAGCTCGGACCAAAGTCTGTAGTCGTCGGAGATTTTGTTGGAATAGTTGGAGACATCAGCGGCACACCTGGTTCGCTAGCAAGAATTGTGACTGTGCAAGATCGAAAGAACTCATTGAGTAGAACTGTCGATGATGTAGCAAAAGTCGAACGCACAATTGTGGCCAACATTGATCAGCTTGTGATCGTCGTCGCCGCAACAAATCCTGAGCCGCGACGTGGGCTTATAGATCGCTTTCTCGTCAGTGCATTCCACGAAGGCATTGCGCCAATTATTCTGGTGACCAAAGTAGACCTTGGCGAGCCTCCCGTCTTTCTAGACGAATACAGAGCGCTTGGTGTGCGCGTACTACCAACAAAAAAGGGCGCAGAGCTATCTGAACTTCGCGAATCGCTCCATGCAAAGACTTCAGTATTGGTCGGGCACTCCGGTGTTGGTAAATCCACTCTCATCAATGTTCTTGTCCCTCATGCTGAGCGAGTTATAGGTGAAGTAAATGAAGTGACCGGGCGAGGACGTCACACTTCTTCTAGTGCAATAGCTCTTCCATTATCGCCAAGCCTTAAACTTAGCGACGGGTGGATTATTGATACACCAGGAATTCGCGCATTTGGATTAGCCCATATCGATCCCAATCGAATCATTGCTGCCTTTAGTGATCTGAGTGAGGTAGTTTCGCAATGCATGCCCAATTGTTCTCACGCCGTAGAAGGTTGCGCCCTCACTCGATGGGCAGCACCCAATGGTGAGGTCATTCCAGAACGTCAACAACGCATCGAAAGCCTGCGCAGCCTTCTTGAAATAAAGCTGGACTAGACTGAAGCTCTCATGAAAACTCAAAGTTTCTCGCATGCGCAAGACCTTGAGCTCGCATTAGCGCTGGCAGATGCAGCAGATCTCATCACATCTGCGCGATACCAAGCCCTCGATTTAGTAGTTACAACTAAGCCAGACAACACTCCGGTCACTGATGCCGACCGTGCAACTGAAATGGCAATCAGAGAAATACTTGCAGTCAAGCGCCCCGATGATGGTTTAGCGGGAGAAGAATTTGGAACAAATGCCGAAGGAAAATCGCGCTACTGGGTGATTGATCCGATTGATGGAACGAAAAACTTTATGCGCGGAGTTCCAACATGGTCGACTCTCATCGCACTGATTGAAGATGGCGAAGTTGTTGTGGGAGTAGCGAGTTCTCCAGCACTTTCTCGTCGCTGGTATGCCGCCAAGGGCCTTGGATCATTTGTGATATTTGCTGGCGGAACTCCAAAGAAGAATTCCGTATCGCGAGTTGCAGCAATTGAAGATGCCTCGATCACTTATTCGGACTTTGTTGGCTGGAATGAAAAGCGCGCAGCCTTTACCTCATTGATGGATTCATGCTGGCGCTCTCGCGGTATGGGGGATTTCTGGTCACACATGTTGGTGGCAGAAGGCGCTGTCGACATCGCAGTTGAGCCGAAACTGGCACTGTGGGATGTAGCTGCGATAGACATTATCGTTCGAGAAGCAGGCGGACGTTTTACTAGCGTAAGCGGTGAAAATGGGCCACATCACGGCAGCGGTCTTTCAACAAACGGGAAACTCCACGACAAGGTGGTGAAACTTCTCAATGGAAACTAAGCAAGGCTCCCTGGAAACTATCACGCTCCGTCTTGAAGGAATGACTTGCTCATCGTGCGTAGCATCTATAGAACGCTCACTCAATTCTCTTCCCGGTGTCAGCGCCACCGTGAATTTTGCAACAGAGACAGCGCATGTTTTGGCACCTGCTGAAATGCCTACCAAAGAATTGATCTCAGCAGTCAAATCTGCTGGCTACTCTGCCCAACTGATTGCAGATGCTAGCCAGGTCGCGCTACATAGCAAGAAATCTGGAACAGCACTTTTCTTTGCGCTCTTCTTTACTATTCCAGTGGTAGCAATATCAATGAATATGTCTTGGCACCACTCGATTGATCACTGGATTCTTGGTCAGTTGGATAATTTCAATCTTTTGCATCCTTTGTATTCAGCGGCATCTTGGCTTGTCATCGGCTTAAGTGCACCGGTTGTCTTGATAGTTGCTATTCCGATCCATCGCGCAGCAATTCGAAACATCTTCCATCCCACAATGGACAACCTCATCACCCTTGGTTCGTTGTCTGCATTTGCATGGTCTATTTACGCCAACTCCACTGGCGTGGGTGATGTCTACGCAGAAGTTGCAGCAACAGTCATCACATTCGTCATCGCAGGACGTTTTCTAGAATCTCGCGCTAAGGCACGTGCAAGCAGCGCTCTTTCCACTCTCTTGGCACTTGGCAGCAAGGAAGTCTCTGTACTTCGAAATGGCGAAACTGTTTTGGTTCCGATTGAAAACCTCGCTGTTGGTGATGAGTTCGTTGCCAAACCGGGAGAGCGCATCGCTACCGATGGCGTAGTGATCTCTGGAAACAGCGCAGTTGATAATTCGATGCTTACCGGCGAATCAATGCCGATCGAGGTAACCACTGGCGCACAAGTCATTGGTTCATCTCTCAATCGAAATGGACGACTAGTTATAAGGGCAACTCGTATTGGTTCCGATACAGAGCTTGCACGAATTACATCTATGGTCGTGAGTGCCCAAGGCACTAAGGCCCCGATACAAAGAATGGCGGACCGAATTGCTGCCGTCTTTGTTCCTATCGTTACATTGCTGGCAATCGGCACCTATTTTGCATGGCGCTATACCGATCACTCAATCACTCAATCCATTTCTTCAGCAATAGCAGTTCTTGTCATTGCCTGTCCGTGCGCGCTCGGTCTTGCTACACCGGTGGCACTTTTAGTGGCATCTGGGCGCGGCGCACAACGAGGAATCGTCATTCGCCAGCCACGGGTTTTAGAAGTTGCCCGCAAAATCGATTCTGTCGTTTTAGATAAGACAGGCACACTGACAAGCGGCACGATGTCATTGTTGAGCACTGTGATCGTTCCAGCAGCTGGGGACGTTCTTGGCAATAAATATAGAGAACTCTTGCGCGAGCCAATAATTCTTTCCTCCGCCTTATCTATCGAATCTCACAGCGAGCATCCGGTTGCACAAGCAATCGTTTCTGGTGCGCTGGCACAAGGTTTGAAACCAACAACTGTTACAGAATTCTCGGTGACTCCAGGATCAGGAGCCGCCGGTCGCGTCAATTTAGGAATGCACTCACCAGTAGTACTTATCGGATCACCCAGCGCTGTTGCACATAGCACCACGCCATTTCATCCAGAGGTTGCAGCAGCGGTTGATTCAGCTCAAAAACTTGGGCAGACAGTATCTGTATTGGCATGGAATGGAGTCGCACTTGCCGTATTTGCTGTCGGTGATCAAATCAAATCGGATGCATCAGAAACAATAGCTGCATTTGCAACTATAGGTATTGATGCGTGGCTCGTTACAGGAGACAGCGTCGAGGTAGCACTAGGTGTTGCACAACAAGTAGGAATCTCTCCTGATCGAGTTGTGGCAGGGGCTCTTCCGCAAGACAAAGTTGATCACGTTTTATCCCTTCAGAGCCAAGGACATCGCGTCCTCATGGTCGGAGATGGAATCAATGATGCAGCAGCACTGGCCACTGCGGATTTAAGTATTGCAATGGGAACCGGAACAGATACTGCAATCGCAACAGCTGATATCACCTTGATGCGCGCACATTTAGGTGGCGTTATCGATGCACTCAATCTTTCGGCCAAAACTCTTCGTGTTATTCGTGGGAACCTCGCCTGGGCCTTTGCCTATAACGTAATTGGGCTGCCCATTGCCGCACTTGGCGCACTACGCCCCATGTATGCCGCAGGTGCCATGGCGCTTTCAAGTTTGTTTGTTGTTACCAACTCACTTCGCATCCGCTAAATCCGCAATCAATCAACGACATCTCTGGAAAAATCTCTGACTTGCAGGTAGTTGAAAGTTCAACTATCCTTCACTCACTGAGTAATTCAAAGGAGAGCACGTGCCCGCAGTAACAGTTAAAGACATCACGGTTCTGCCTCGCATTGGCGCTGCAGCAACATCGCGCGCACGAACTGTTTCCTCTATTACAACCGCTCCTCAAGGTTTTGAAGGTGAAGGTTTTCCTGTTCGCAGAGCATTTGCTGGCGTCGACATCGCAAAATTGGATCCCTTCATTCATCTGGATCAAATGGGCGAAGTTGAATACGCGCCAGGTGAACCAAAAGGTACTCCTTGGCATCCCCACCGTGGATTTGAAACAGTTACATACATTATTGATGGAATCTTTGACCACCGGGATAACAATGGTGGTGGTGGCACAATTTCCAATGGCGACACTCAATGGATGACTGCGGGTGCTGGAATTTTGCACATTGAAACTCCTCCAGAGCATTTAGTGATGAGCGGCGGCTTATTTCATGGATTCCAATTGTGGGTCAACCTTCCTGCGGCAAAGAAATGGTCTCCTCCGGCGTATCAAGACTTGCGCGCAAGTGATGTCGCACTTTTAGCATCTGATGATGGTGGAACATTGATTCGCGTCATTGCAGGTGAGATTGCTGGTCACAAAGGCCCTGGAACAACCCAAACTCCAATCACTCTTGTGCATGCAACGCTGCAGCCAGGGGCAGAGTTAAGGTTGCCATGGCGCGCAAATTACAACGCACTTGTCTACACACTTGCAGGATACGGATTTGTTGGCGATGAGCGCCGGCCAGTCCAGATGGGTCAACTGACTGTCTTTGGAGAAGGCGACACCATTGTTGTTCGTGCCGCTGATGTGCAAGAAAGCAGATCTCCCGAAATGGATGTCTTTATTCTTGGTGGCCAACCTATTAAAGAACCTGTTGCATGGATGGGCCCTTTTGTTATGAACACCAAAGCTGAAGTAATGCAGGCCTTTGAAGACTTCCAAAAAGGATTGCTTGGCACTATTCCTGCCGTTCACAACACGCCTAAGGATCTTGTAGAAGGATAAATTAGGTAATACTTGCGTCATGATCTGGTGGCCTTCTGAAGTTCCAACGCTTTCCTATGGCCTGACGACGCTACGTGCGCTTACTCCGGCTGACATTCCTGATATTTATCGTGAGCTTCAAGATCCGGTGATCCCGCAATTCACGACATTGCCCGCTAACTACACAATGGAAAATGCAGAGTTTTACGTCAAAAATAAAACGATTCAGTACTTAGCCGAAAAGAAAGAATTTGCCTTCGCAATTGAGCACGATGACATATTTTCAGGTGTCGTATCACTGCACGACATTCACTTGGCAGACCACATCGCCGAAGTTGGCTATTGGATAGCCGCTCCCATGCGTCGCAAGGGCGTCGGCAGCGCAGCTGTGCGACTGATTACCGACTATGGGTTTACGACTATGGGTTTTCGCAGAATTGAAGCAAAAGTAGATGTAAAGAACGAAGGATCAAGGGCGCTTCTACTTAATGAGGGATACGAATTTGAAGCGATCATGCGCTCTGCAAAGACTGCGCTAGATGGCACTCAGGAGGATATGGTTCTTTACAGCGCACTTTCTGGTTAACAATATCTTGGCATATCTACTAATTTCATCTACGGTTAAGCCATGCAATCGCTAGCGCTCTTGGTCGGAATCCTTTTTCTTTCATCCCTTGGTTGCGGTCCAATCGCTTACTGGTTAACAACAATTCATCCACGCACTCACCGCCGCGATATGTATAAGAAAGCTCTTATTGCAGTTCTCACGATGTGGGGATCAATGACGGGCATCAATTTTGCATTGGCACACGTTCCAATTTATGTGCGCTTTATTGGAGTCTTCTCGATTGCAACGTCTTTGCTAGCAGTGAAGAAGGAATTCGGCGGGCCTAGAAAACTTAAAGAAGAATAGGCTCTTGTGTCCCTGAGGAATTTTGTGCAGTGCAATAGCGCGAGCAGAAAAGTACAGGAGATTGCTGAATAAAAAAGTGGAGGTGCCGGGAATCGAACCCGGGTCCTTCGGTACCAAAACAGGGCTTCTACGGGCGTAGTGTGTTTATCGTTTTCTCAGTTCCGAATCTCTTACACACGAGTATCCGACGAACTCATTTGCGAAACTGTTCTCTGATGTCGTTCGCAACGCCAACATCATGAAAAGCCCTCTAGCGGCGCTAGGTTCCGGATCGAAGGCTCACCCGGGCTAACGGATTACGAGGCTAGCTTATGCAGCTAGGGCGTAATCAGCGGCAGTTGTACTGGCGCTTAGTTTTTTGCACAGGTTATTGGTTAACGAGATCATCCTGGCTTCCTCGGCCCGCTTCCCCTGCCCCAACATCCAAAGTCGAGACCGTTCACCCCC